>Ga0302288_1000247_pt1 | contig 48270 bp, 46 predicted proteins | sample III_Fen_N1_1_FD_194549 | JGI IMG/M metagenome (GOLD analysis project Ga0302288, IMG submission 194549) | Peat permafrost microbial communities from Stordalen Mire near Abisko, Sweden - III_Fen_N1_1 | ecosystem: Environmental > Terrestrial > Soil > Wetlands > Permafrost | place: Sweden: Abisko...
TTCCATCAGACGCTCCACTTAAAATTAGCAATACGCTAAACATCACTGATGAAGTTTTGCGCCACCTATTAGTATCTGTTGACCACAAGGGTCGCCAGCTACTTGCAGATGCAAAGCTTAGTGAAGCAAACCGAACTGATAGAAGCGATAGAAACGATAGAAGCGACGTAAACGAAAGGGAGTAATTCCATGGCAAAAAGTATCAACCAAGTCATTTTGATGGGACGCCTAACCCGCGATCCTGAGCAGCGAACAACTAGTACTGGCAAAGTAATTGTAAGTTTTAGCATCGCCGTTGACCGTTTTGGTCAAGATGATGGTGCTGACTTTTTCAACGTTACAGCTTGGGAAAAACTGGGGGAGTTGGTCATGCAATACCTCGCTAAAGGCCGCCGCGTATTAGTCCAAGGACGTTTGCGCCAAGACAGCTGGGATGACAAAGAAACTGGCAAAAAACGCAGCACAGTCGAAGTTACCGCTACGGATGTTACATTCCTAGATGGTCCAAGCGACGGTGCAGGTGCAAGCCAAACTTCAGCTCCAAAAGCTGAAAGCAGCAAGAAAACTAAAGACGTCGTTATCGAAGATATCGATGATAAACCTATTGATTTAAGTGAAATTCCTTTCTAGGAAAATTGGAGAAAATTTATGACAATTAAACGATTTAAAAAAGACATGCCAGCCTATTTTGACTACAAAGATGTCAAAGTATTGGGCCGCTATATTGATATTTATGGTCAAATCAAATCTGTTAGCAAAACTGGTCTAAGCACTAAACAACAACGCCAATTGGCTGTCGCTATCAAACGCGCTCGCCATCTTGCGATGTTGCCATTCATGATTCAGGGATAGTAGCTTATGGCATATTCACCAACTGAACTGAAAAAAGGTGTAGTTATTGAGCTCGACGGCAAACCGTTTCGTGTTGTTGAATACAACCAAAAAGTTGTCGGTCGTGGCGGTAGTATTGTTAACGTCAAGATTAAGAATCTAATCGACGGCAGCCTGATTCCAAAGACTTTTAAGGGTCAGGAAAAGATTGAGGCCGCTGAAGTTACTAATCAAACCGTTCAATATCTTTATAATGACGGCGAAAATTATTTCTTTATGGATCCAGAAACTTTTGAACAGTTTGAGCTATCTGCTGATACCGTCGAAGGTTCAACTGGCTACTTTAAAGAGGGCGAAAACGTAACTTTGCAGTCATTCCATGGAGCGGTTACTAACGTCGAACTCCCAAAGAATATTTATCTTGAAATTACCCAGTGTGACAACGTTGTAAAGGGCGATACTACTAGTAGCGTTCTTAAAGATGCAACGCTTGAGACTGGTTTAGTTGTTAAAGTCCCATCATTCATCAAGCTTGGCGATATTATTTCGGTTGATACAACGACCGGCGAATACCGCGAACGCAAGAAGAATTAATCATGGCTAAAGAGCGACTCGACGTAGTGCTTGCTCAGCGCAAATTAGCGTCAAGCCGTTCTCAATCCGAGAGCTGGATTAAATTAGGCAAGGTCACCGTAAATGGTCAGGTTATTTTAAAACCTGGCCATTTTATTGGCCCAAATGCCGAGATCAAGATGTTGGCCGAAGTTCAATACGTTAGTCGAGCTGGTTTGAAGTTAGCTTCAGTAGCCGAGATTTTGAAACTCGATTTTCGTGGCAAAACAGTGTTAGATGTCGGCAGTAGTACTGGTGGTTTTACGGATTATGCTCTGCGTAACGGTGCAAAAAAGGTGATTGCAGTTGATGTTGGTACTGACCAAATGCACCCAACCTTAAGGGGCGATAGGCGGATTGAACTGCATGAAAAAACCGATATACGCGATTTTTATACCGAAGATATTATTGATATTGTCGTTATGGATGTTTCGTTTATTAGTTTACGTGAGATTTTGCCGCATATTTATAATCATCTTTCAAATCCCAATACGCAGATTGTAGCGATGTTAAAACCGCAGTTTGAAGCTGGTAAGGGCCAAACCAATAAGGGGATTATCAAAAACGACGCTATGCGCCGCCAGATTTTGCGCGATTTTGAAGATTGGTCCCGCCAATACTTTACGATTATTAATAAACGCGACAGCGACGTCGCCGGTGCTAAGGGCAATCAAGAACGCTTTTATCTGCTACTGCCTTTGAAGTCTAAGTCTTAGCTTCTCTTTCCTGCGCCTCTGCCCCTATTCCACTAAAGACACATGCTTCGCTCCGGGACTGAACAAGGGCCCCGGCGCCTTGTCAGTCTCGGGTTCCAGGGTGTCATTAGCGAAACAGGGACTGAGGCCTAGCATTCTTTAAATCGTGACAAATCTCGGCTTTCGGCAGAGTTTACGGGTGGCGTCCGGCGGGGCAGCACCCAGTTTTGCGACAAATGGTAATCCATTTTCGAAAACAGGGGCGGACCGGGCGACAGGACCCGCACGGTGATATGTGATTAAAGTCTAATCAATCAAAAGCTATCTTATTTACTAACGTTAAAACGGAATTCGACGACGTCGCCGGGGCGCATGACGTATTCTTTACCTTCGGTGCGCATTTTGCCGGCGCTTTTGGCGGCAAATTCAGAACCAGCGGCTATTAAATCGTCATAATCAAAGATAGCGGCGGCTATAAAGCCACGTTCGAAGTCGGTGTGGATAACACCGGCGGCTTGTGGGGCAGTGGCGCCTTTTTTAATTGTCCAGGCGCGAATTTCTTGTTGTCCGGCCGTTAAATAACTTTGCAAACCTAGAATATCGTAGGCGGCGTGAACTAACTGCAGTAAACCGGTTTCTTTGACGCCATAACTGTCGAGTAGTTCGGCGGCATCTTCAGGCGCTAGGCCTTTTAATTCGTCTTCAAGCTTGGCGCAGACAAAGATAGCTTGAGCTGGTTGTACTAACTTTGACAACGTTGCTTTTTTATCATCACTAGTTAATGTATCCTCATCGACATTAAACATGTAAATAACTGGTTTGGCTGTTAGTAGGTTTAGGTCGGATATCAAATCGGCTTTAAGGTCGGGTAGAGAAGAGATTAGAACGCCAGAATTCAGTTTACCTAATAATTCGTTTAGATATTCAACGGCTAATTTAGCCTTTGGGTTAACTTTCGCTTCTTTGATAACTTTTGGCAGGTGTGATTCGATAGATTGGATGTCGGCCAAGATTAGTTCGGTATTAATTATCTCGATATCGCGCTTTGGATCGACACTCTCTGAGACGTGAATGACGTTATCGTCGTGAAAGGCGCGGACGATGTGAACGATAGCATCACACTGGCGAATATTGGCCAAGAATTTATTACCTAGACCTTCGCCCTTACTAGCGCCAGCGACCAGCCCGGCAATATCAACAAACGTAACGGTGGCGGGAATGATTTTTTTCGAGCCATATAAATCAGCTAGTTTTTGCAATCGTGCGTCTGGAACTGGAACAATACCGGTATTAGGTTCGATAGTAGCGAAAGGGTAATTGGCGACTAAAATGTCGTTATTTGTTAACGCGTTAAAAAGCGTTGATTTGCCAACATTAGGTAATCCGACGATGCCGATAGATAAACTCATAGCCTTATTTTAACAGAGGTGGTTATAAAATGCGAGCTTATATTCAATTGCTAGGGTTTATTTTCTAGTCTATAATTGGATGTAATTTCGATTGGGGGCATGGGTAAAATTGATGGGCGTATTAAAAAAAATTAAGAATTTTTTATTAAGAGGTGATTCTTCAAATAAAATTGATATTGTTTTTATTTTGGCATCGCTAAGTACGTATTCCGTACTAACATTTATGACAATATCGAATTTCGCCTTCGGATTTGATGAATCATACAGCGCGTATGTCATAAAGCATAGTTATTTTGATGTTGCGAAATACATGACTACAGATTTAAACTCACCACTTCATTATTGGTTGTTGAAATTTTGGAGTAGTATTTTCGGTTCTTCGGAAGCGGCTTTACGATCTTTGAGCCTTGTTTTTGGCGCCTTAGCTATATTTGTTGCGTTTTTACTTGTAAAGAAGCTATTCGGCAAGGCGATTGCGAGACTTAGTGTGATATTTTTATCGATATCGCCGATGATAATTGGCTACGGCCAAGAAGCTCGTATGCATATGATGGCGTTATTCTTCGGTGTTTTAGCGACATATCTTTTAGTTGTAGCTCTTGGCTCAAAAAAGAAACTACATTGGGCGTTGTATGGAATCTCGGTTGGTCTAAGTATTCTAACTCACTATATGTTTATATTAATTCCAATCGCTCATTTAGTGTGGCGAATTGTCGAATATAAAAAATCAACCGGTAAAATAAAGGGCTTCTTGTCGCCAGAGTGGGTTATTGCAATTATTGCATGTATCTCAACGATGCTATTATGGTTGCCATTTATGATTAGCCAGTTTATCGTTCTTGAGTCAAAGGGCTTCTGGGTTCCGGCTTTTTCCATTAAAAATATAGTCGACTTTATTTGCGAGATTTTCACATATAGATTAGTCGATTGGAGCACTGGTTGGGTCGCTGTCGGCGTAATGTTTATTATCATTTTTTCTATAGTATCCTTATTAAAGATGCTGGCACGATCCGATAAGCTATTAAAGTTGAATTTAAAACTAATTGTTTTCTCGGCTCTTTTACCGGTATTATGCTTGATACTGTTATCTCTACCGCCATTGTCGTCGTGTTTTATTGATCGATATTTGTTGTTCTCGGTGTTTTTAATTCCGGTATTAGTTTCAGTGGCTATACTAAATCGATTTATTAAAATAAATCCAATTTTTAGATTGTTGGTTATTGGAATAGTTATAGTAATCTCTGTGATTGGCGTAAATAATGTTCGTCAGGTCGGAAATAATAATCAGTCTTCAAATATTATTAACCAGGGTAAAAATATAATGGTTAATATAAGTAATGTCGACAATCAATCTTGTCCAGTTATAGTTAATACTCCGCGGTTATTCTATGAGCTGGAATATTATGCGAAGTATGGCAATAAAGTGTATTTTATCGATAATGATAGCTATTACGATATTGGATTTTTTAACATCCTGAAAGACGACAACGATCATAAAATTGTTAATTTAAATAAATTCACAAATTCAGTAAAGTGTTTTTGGTATGTAGTGCCGGTATATTCGCAATACGATGTGCTGGAAAACCAAGAGAAGCCTAGCCAAAATTGGAGAGTTTTAAATAGTTTTTCTATTACGTATCCGACTACTGGCGAAACTCAGTACCGAGCTGTGAAATACGAAGTAATTAATAAAGATTAACAATCTATTGTCGATGTGTTTGCTTAACGTTTGTGCTAATATATTTATTAGATATGGGAAATGTTATGAAAATCAAGCTACCGCAAAAAAATAGTGATGTTTTTTATAAAAAAAAGTGGTTTATTATCTTAGCTATCTTAGTGGTTATTGTATTAGGTGCCGCAACGGCAGCGATAATTATTTATCGACAAAAATCTATGTTGCAGACTAGTAATACTAATACTGCAAAGACCGTGCAGGCTAGGGCTGAATCGATTAACGGCACTATTGCTGATGCGCAGCAGGCTAGTAGAACCGGCGACGCTGCATCGGCCAATGAGGTTTACGACAAGGCCGTCACGGCGTCGAGTGATGACTATCAAAAAAGCGTACTGCTCATTGGGAAGGCGACTCTATATTTTAACAGCGCTGATTACAAGAATGCCTTAGAATATGCACAGCAAGCCGAAGCTTATGATAAGAACGTTGCGGTTTATGATTTTATTGCACAAATATATGAAAAGCTTGGCAATAAAGCGTCTGCTGCTGAGTATTATAAAAAGACGATTTCCGTTTTAGATAGTTCAAGCCCTCTCTATAGTCAAGACCTTAAATATTATCAAGATAATGTGAAAAGGCTATCGGCAATTTAAGATATGAAAATACCTAAATATATAAAAATAGTATCAGTTGCCATTATTATGATGCTTTTTTTGCCTTTTCTGTTATCTCAAGAATCTTATGCGAAGACATTACTGGATACTGATTACGAAGGTGGGTCTGGACGAGAGAATTGTTACGGATATTTTGATAATATTCGTGACTGTAGCGGTGATTACGTTCTGCCTTCAATATATACGAACTCTTTAGGCCAAAATGTAGCAATCCCAGACTCTATTAATAGTATCGACAGTTTCATAGACTTTCTTAAAGATTCTTACAATAACCCAACCGACGATAGGGCGGAAGTTGGAGCTGCGTTTATATTGGAGAGTATGTTGGGGTTTGACGTCCCGGGTCGAAGTAAAACTCCCAACCCAGCTACCTGGGAACTACTAAGGGCGGCTCTTAAAAATCCTAAATATGGAATAACTATCGATTGGACTAGCAATGTTCAGGGCTGCACGAATAGCATGTATCAAGGTGATAATGCCGGCTCAAATCCTAATGACGATACTTACTATTATGATAGTAGTTGTAAGAGCGAGCCGGGAATTGCCTTTTATAATTATGATGGCTCTGTAGGCTATGTTTTAAAAAGACGTTGTGCTAACCCTCTTGGTAATATTTCTATAAAAATAGGACCGCCTGATGTGGTTCCTACTAAATCAGATTGTCGACCGATCATTGTCCCTGTTGTCGACCCAAGTTGGGGTAGCAATAAGGACGACGTAGGAAACCCAATATCGGTAACAGCCAGGGTGAATGGAACTAGTTTTGTCTATACAAGTTACCCGGGTGGTTCTATTGGCCCATCGCAAATTACTAAAGATTTAACGACTGGCGATACTTACACTATGAGTTTTACTACTAATAATTATGTCGCTCAAAAAGCCTATTACGGTTGGTATGATATATACGGTTACGGTCATGACTATCATGCAGCGGTGTATCGGACTGATACCTGGCCTTCTTCTAATATTGGTCCTTGCTATGACTATGAGGCCCTGCCGCAAAGTGTGACCGTATCTCAATCTCGCGTAGAGATTAGCTCGATGATTAGCATAAGCTCGTCAGCTTACTACCAGGCTTGGACTAAGACGCACGCAGCTAATGATACGTTCGATAACTTAACTAACGTTGGTGGATTTTATTATCGCTACTTAACTCAAACCAAGAGTAAACAGATTAACTGGCAAATTAATCAAGTATTAATTCCGCCGAATTCTGCGGTGCCTGCAAAATCAGTTGCTTCAAATACTCAACAACCTTGCACATATTTCGCGTCAATTGGTTCGTGCTCTTTGGTGAGGAAAGGCTCTGTTTATCTAAATTCAAGCGGGTCATACGCCAGTGGCGACAATCCATATTCTCAATATCAGCAGGTGATAGGTGATTATGACGCTGGGACTAAAGTATGTTTTGCTTTATCTATGAGCCCGCCGGCTAGTGACCCAACAAGTGGTACTAGTTCGCCCGAAAGCACTTGGTCGCATTCTGGGCTTAACGGTTCAAATTGTTCAATTGTCGTTAAAAAACCAAAGGTTCAGGTATGGGGTGGTGATCTTTTTGCAGGCGCTAGCCCGTCAACTCCTAGTGTACTAACGACAACATCAGTAAAGAGCTTTAACGGTAGTCAATATGTTACGTTTGGCAGCTGGGCTGAGTATGGCATATTTGCCACCGGTTCAATTTCAGGTATGGGTTCCGGAGCGGCTTTCGCTGGCGCATACGGGTTATCTGGTACCGATACTGCGGTTTGTAACTATAGTACTTTGAGTTTTTCGAATACTTTAGGCTCAAATAATAAATGCACAGGATCGGGTATTGGTAATTATAGTAGTGCAAATGATATACCGAACGTAGCAGCTGATTTCCCATCAACGAATGCCCCGACGGTTGGCAGTGGTGATATATCTGGGCTTCAGGGCATATATAAAGCTAGTGGTGATTTAACTATTACCGGTGGCTCGATAAAGAAATCTCAGTGGGTAGTTATCAACTCGCCAGGTTCAACGGTTAATATTACTGGCAATATTAACTATACTTCGGATTCATTAAGTAACGTTAATGAAATACCTCAAGTTGTTATTATTGCTAGAAACATATATATTGACCAAAATGTGACAAATATTGATGCTTGGTTAATAGCAACTGGTAATGGCGTAGCTTCTGAGGGCAATATTAATACTTGCGTCCAAGCCGGTACTTCAAATAGACTCACCGTTAATGATTGCAATAAACCGCTGACTGTAAATGGTCCAGTTATGGCGAAGCATCTTTATCTGCGCAGAACGTACGGGTCTAGTGTGGAAGCAAATAGTGGTGATCCATCCGAAGTGTTTAATTTCAGGGCCGATTCATTCTTGTGGGCATATAGCAGGGCGACAAGTAGTGGGCGAGTGCAGACAGTTTATACCACAGAAGTACCGCCTAGGTTATAGATAATTTTGCTTGCTTTTAATGCTTGTGCTTGTGTATAATGATACTCAATATGGCATTACTAAAGGGATTGGGCGACTTCTTTGCGTTAGATATTGGTACAAGCTCCGTAAGAGTTGTGCAACTTACTCGTAACGGCGCTGATAGCTGGAATCTACAGCATTACGGCTACGCTCCAGTTGACGAAAAGATTACCAGTAGCAATTCACCAGAGGCTATGCGTAGACTTGGTGAAGTTATTATGACCGCTGTCGGGCAGAGTGGCATAAAAGTAAAGGATGTAGCCATTGGTTTACCCTCGAGTAAGACTTTTACGACCGTTGTTGATGTACCTATGATGGCCGAAGCTGAGCTTAAAGATACGATGAAATATCAAGTCGATCAATATGTTCCTATGGCTATTAGTGAAGCTAAAGTCGACTGGGCTCTATTGGGTCAATCTCTGCATGACCAGAAGCAGCAAGAGATTTTGCTCGCTAGTACGGCCAATACTTATGCCGAAGAACGTCTAGAATTTATTGAGAGTCTAGGTTTTAACGTTATTGCAGCGGAGCCGGATTCTATCGCTATGGTGCGTGCATTATTACCTCCAAGTGTAACTGATGCGCGGCTAATTATTGATATGGGCGAAAAATCAACAGACCTTGCTATTACTTATGGTGATTGTCCGAGGTTAGTTCGAAATATTCCGACAGGTGTTGGATCCTTAATTAAGGCGGCCGTTCAGAACCTTAATGTACAAGAAGACCAGGCTCGTCAGTTCATTTTGAAATTCGGTCTTGCCCCAGATAGACTTGATGGTCAGGTTTATCGATCAATTGAGGCTACTTTAGACAATTTTGCCGCTGAGTTGGTGAAATCTATCAAATTTTTCCAGACTCGTTATCCTAACACTCCAGTAGGCGGTATTTTATTGTCGGGTTTTTCGGCAATTATTCCTCGTTTTAGCGAATATATCACAGCAAAAACCGGTATTCCTTCATCCGTTGCTAATCCATGGCAGAGAATTAGAGTCGCCCAGCCTGATCAGCAAAAACTTGGCTCGATTGCTTCTGAATTTGCTACGGTTATTGGTTTAGCCGAGAGGAAAAACAATAAATGATAGAAATTAATCTTGTCCCAGACGTAAAACAAGAGCTTCTACGAGCTAGGCGCATTCGCGCTAGGGTTATCGCGGCATCTCTTATTATAGGGATAATTTCTTTAGCTGTTGTTGGCCTTCTTGCGGTATATATATTTACAGTTCAAACTGTTCGCAATAATATGATCGATCAAGACATAAAAACCGGTAGCGATAAATTACTAGGTATCGACGAATTATCCAAGACTCTGACGATTCAGAATCAATTAGTAAAAATATCGTCTTTGAACTCGCAAAAGGGCATATACTCGCGTCTATTTTCCGTATTTAAGGCAATCAATCCACCGGCGCCTAATAACATTCAGATTTCAAATTTAGCAATTGACTCGACTAGCGGTCAGATTAGTATGGATGGACAGGCTGCTAATAGCTACTCTGCTGTCGAAATATTTAAAAAGACAATTTTAGCTGCGCAATTTAAGTATACAGATGCTAGTGGCCAGGTTTCCGATCCAATAAACCTAGCGTCAAATATAAGTACTAGTAGCATGAGCTATGCCAGAAATGCTTCTGGTAATAGGGTACTTAGGTTTTCAATGAGTTTTGACTATGCTTCCGAACTATTTGCTGAAACTTCTAAAGACGTTGTCGTGAGCGTAGATGCTGGTGGCGACGTAGATGTAACGGACTCGCATCTTGGTATTCCAGCTGATTTATTCGTCGCTCCTGCGACTACATCGGAGGTGCAATAATATGCAACAAAAGAATGTGACTCTTAGAAAGAGAACTCAGATTGCTCAAGCGAACAGAGTGATGTTTATATGGGTGGCTTGTGCATCGGTTGTGTTTGGCATTACTGCAGTAGGCGCGATTTTCTTGACCCAAATGCTTTTGTACAACGAAAAAGTTATTGCTGAGAAGTCCAAGACTGTAAAAGTTTTAGAATTGGATAATAAAAATATCGTAGAACTACAATCAGCTATAAGGGTTCTAGACACTAAACAGAGCTTGATGGACGCTAGGGCTAACACGAACGATAAGCCAATCCAGGCAATTCTAGATGCTTTACCGTCGGATGCTAACTCTTTAGCTCTTGGCGCATCTTTGCAGAATAAGTTACTAGTAATTCCTGGTTTGAATATCATAACGCTGCAGGTTGACCCAGTCGTAGGCGTTGAGTCTCTATCTGGTGCGTCAAATAGCTCAATGGTCCAGCCGACTATATCGAATAATTTTATATCTTTCCGCTTTTCCGTAGATGCTGCCGACGATGCCACGATAAGGCAGGTTCTGCAAAACTTGGAAAAATCTATCAGGACAATTTACATCACGGGTATCAAGATAGAAAGTCAGGATAATTCAAGGACGATGAACGTCGAAGCTCAGGCTTTTTACGAACCATCAGTGGTTATTAAATTAAAGGATGTGACGGTAAAATAATGAAAAAAACAGATATAGCTATGATTGTGTTGATTGCCTCGGTGAGCATACTAGCCTCGTTTTTTGTCGCTAGATCTGTCTTTGGTGATTATTATGCTGGCAACGCAAAGGTTAAGACTATCGACAAAATTAGTTCAGAGGTTGTCGAGCCTGATGCTACGATTTTTAATGCAGACGCAATTAATCCGGCCATCAAGGTCAATATTACCGAGACTTCAACTACTGGAACGCAATAGGGGGTGAATTGTGGCGCTTTTAACTGGTGACATCCAAGAAAAGTTAGTCAACCTCCTGTTAAGTGAAGGGCTTGTTACTGGTGCTGATATTGATGCAGCAAAAGAAGCGGCGGCAAGCGGCAATCAGCCGTTAATAGGGCTATTGGCTGAACGTGATATTGTTGACGACGAGCTTTTAACACATGCTATTGCACAGGTTTCTGGTGTACCATATATTAATTTACTTAGCAGTGTTATTGATCAAAATATTCTTAATCTGTTACCAGTTGATGTTGCTGAGAGATTTATGGCGGTTCCTCTCGCTTCGATTCAGAATCGGCTTGCTGTTGCAATGATTGACGCTAACAATGTTCAGGCTGTAGATTACTTAGCCAATAGAATTCAGCGTCCACTTAAAGTTTTTATGGCTTCAGAGGCTGGCGTGAGGCGAGTTCTTGATCAATATAAAACCGACTTTTCGACCGTTGACGTTGCGGCCGAGGCTAGCCAGGCAGAGGCGACTCAAGAATCGAACCGTGAAGTAAAGACGATAGTCGAAGATTCTCCAATTAGTAAGGCGCTGAACACGATTCTAGAGTATGCTTTAAAATCTAGAGCAAGCGATATTCATATCGAGCCTCTCGAGACGGCGTTAAAGATACGTTGTCGTGTCGATGGTATGCTTCACGAAATTATGCAACTACCAAAAAGTATCGAGCCGGCTTTAGTTAGTCGTATAAAGATATTATCTAATTTGAAAATTGATGAACATCGTATGCCGCAAGATGGACAATTCGCTGTTAAAGTCGCATCTAAAGAAGTTGACCTTCGTATCGCAATTAGCCCTGTAATCTGGGGCGAGCAGGTAGTTATTCGTATTCTTGATAAATCCGGTAGCTCGTTTGATATAGAGCAAATGGGGTATGCTGGCCGTTCGCTTAGGGCTATTAGAAAAGGCATAAAAAGACCAAACGGAATGGTTTTAACCTCTGGACCTACGGGTAGTGGAAAGTCGACTAGCCTTTACGCGCTTATTAAAGAGATCAAGGATGATGCCGTTAATATCGTTACTCTTGAAGACCCGGTTGAATACAAGATGAGCGGGGTTAACCAAATTCAAGTAAATGCCGACGTCGGTTTGACTTTTGCAAGTGGTTTGCGTTCAATCTTGCGCCAAGATCCAGATGTTATTATGGTTGGAGAAATTCGAGACTCCGAGACTGCTAACTTGGCCGTTCAAGCTGCACTAACGGGACACTTAGTTTTTAGCACGCTACACACTAATAGCGCAGCTGGCGTTTTGCCGCGACTTCTCGATATGGGTATCGAGCCTTTCTTAATTGCTAGCACGGTCAATACTATTATTGGGCAGCGTCTAGTTAGGCGAGTGGCAGAAAAACGTGAATCGTATTTATCTAATCCAATTGAAACTCAGAGTATTTTAGCTACCGTTGGACACCTTTTGCCAAAAACACAGGCTGATGTTGCCAAGATTTCAGCAGATTTAGGCTATAAGGACTTGCCTCTAGCGGGGCAAAGCGCTTATACTTTAGTCAGAGGTATTGATACGCCACAATCTCCAGCCCCGCATGGGTATAGAGGGAGGGCTGGTCTCTACGAAGTGATGGATGTTTCTGATGATATTCAGAAATTAATCGTTGCCAGAGCTACTAGTGCCGAGATTCAGCGTAAGGCTCAAGAACATGGCATGATTACTATGCGCCAAGATGGTTATCTTAAGGCACTACAGGGGATTACAACTCTCGAAGAAGTAAATCGCGTTACAACTGATGCATCATAAGAAGGGTGGAACAAATGAACAATCAAGAATTAAGAATTGAAACATTGCTTGAGGAAGTAGTACGCAAACGAGCGTCCGACTTACATCTTCAAGTTGGCTTACCGCCGATGCTTCGAATTGATGGTGCACTAATGCCGATTATTGGCTATAATTCACTCGACGAACAGACGGTCGAAGCTTTAGTTTTTGCGATTCTCGATCAAGACCAGCGTCAAATTCTGTTAAAAGATAAAGAATTCGACTTTAGTTTTGCTTTTGGTACGTTGGGTCGTTTTCGTGTTAACGCCTATCATGAACGTGGCAATCTTGCGGCCGCGCTGCGTCTTATTCCTAACGAAATTAAAACAGTTGTTGAACTTGGTTTGCCAAACGTTGTTATGGGATTTGCCGATTATCCACGAGGTTTAGTTTTGATTACCGGACCTACTGGTAGTGGAAAGTCGACAACGCTTGCAGCTTTAGTCGATAAAATTAACAGCGAACGTTCGCAACATATTATTACTATCGAAGATCCAATTGAATTTACTCACAAATCTAAAAAATCCGCCGTTGTTCAACGTGAAGTCCACTATGATACATATAGTTTTAGCGCAGCACTACGTTCTAGTTTGCGTCAGGATCCGGATGTAGTTTTGATCGGTGAGATGCGCGATCTAGAGACTATTAGTGCAGCGATTACGATTGCTGAAACCGGACACTTGGTTTTTGCAACACTTCACACGAACAGCGCTTCGCAGTCGATTGATCGTATGATTGACGTTTTTCCACCTCATCAACAGCCACAGATTCGCGCACAGTTGTCGAATATTTTGATGGCAATTTGCTCACAGCGTTTAATCCCAGCTATAGGTGGCGGACGTGTAGTCGCTGCGGAAGTTTTAGTTACTAATCCAGCGGTTCGTAATATCATTCGCGAAGGAAAAGCTCACCAACTTGATGCCGTTATTCAAACTGGTGCCGATCAAGGTATGCAAACTATGGATAGGACATTAGTTAGTTTAGTACAGAGTGGTACGATAACTTATGATAACGCAAGGGAAGTCGCAGTCGACTTAGGCGAATTTGAAAGATTAATGAGAGGCTAGTGAATGAAAAAATTTTCTTACGAGGCACGCGACAGGGCAGCCAATAAGATTATTAAATCTATCGTTCAAGCTGATTCTGAGTCTGCAGCTGCTAAGCTTTTGACAGAGCAAGGCTTTACGCCTCTAAAGATCAAAGAGGTGGATGCTAACGAAGGAATTATTGCAAAAATTACAGGTAGAATTACGACAAAAGACAAGATAGTCTTTACTCGTCAGTTAGCGACCTTGATTGGGGCTGGTTTACCGCTTTCTCAGAGTTTAATTACGGTTTTGGACCAAACAGAAAATAAAAAATTACAATCTGTAATTCAAGATATTTCCGTATCCGTCGAAGGTGGCAAATCTTTATCGATATCTTTTGCAAAATTCCCAAATATTTTTGATCCAGTATTTTTAGCCCTTATTGGTGCAGGTGAGGCTTCGGGAACCCTCGATGAGGCCCTTCAGCGCGTAGCTAACCAGCAAGAAAAAGATGCTGCAATTGCTAGCAAGATTTTGGGTGCATTAACTTATCCGGTTATCGTTCTATTTGTTATCTTTGCCGTCATGGGTTTTATGCTATTCACCGTTGTGCCTCAAGTTGAAAAATTATACAAAGGCCTTCATAAAAGCTTGCCGGCCCTAACTCAGGTTATGGTCGATGCTGCCGCTTTCGTCGGAAAGTTTTGGTGGCTTTTAATAATCGTGGTCGGAATTTTGGTCTATTTCTCTATCCAGTTCTTTAAAACTCAGGCTGGTATTCGTTTTAAGGATGCCTTTAAGATAAAAGTTCCTTTATTTGGTGTTATGTTTCAGAAATTATACATGGGACGTTTTATGAGAACTGGTCAGACGCTACTTAGCACTGGAGTCAGTATGCTTGATATGTTAAAAATTGCATCACGAGCGGTAAATAATACGTTAATCGAGGAAAGTATTACGAAGGCGGCAGACAAAGTCAAGGGCGGCAAGGCCTTATCGGCTGCGCTTCAACCAGAAGATTTTATTTTGCCATTAGTGCCGCAAATGATAAAGATTGGTGAACAGTCTGGACGTATCGACGAGATGATGGGCAAGACGGCCCAAGTCTACGAGAATGAGCTCGATGAGCAGATTCGAACAATCTCAACAGCTATTGAGCCGGTTTTGATGGTTGTTATGGCGGTGATGGCTGGCGGTATGGTTGCTGCGATCCTTTTGCCAATATATAGCCTCGTTAATGGCATAAATATATAGACAATTTTGTCGTGTAGTAGTAGTATAAACTTAAGCACTATAATTATAAGTTCATTCGAAAGGTGGAAAGTTCTATGAACGTCCAAAAGAAACAAAAAGGTTTTACAATCATCGAGGTCGTCTTGGTCCTTGCTATAGCGGGCTTGATTTTCTCAATGGTATTTATCGCGCTACCTGCATTGCAGCGAAGCCAACGCGATACTCAGCGTAAAAACGACTTAAACCGTGCATTAACTGCTATTAATAGCTATACATCTAATAATAGGGGTGTTTTGCCAACTAACTTTGCTACATTTGAAACTAATTATTTAACAGTTGGTAGTGACACATTTGTTGATCCATCTGGTGCTAATATTGACCAGACTGGTACTACTGGTGATTACTATGTCTTAGTTAGCAACTCTAGTGCTATGTCTTCAGATTTCAATAACAAGACCGGTACAGCTACGCAAAATGTAATATATTATGCGGTTGGTTATGTATGCTCACCAACTGACTCTTCGACTGTAACGACAACTGGCGGTGGAAGCCGAAAGATTGCCTTACGTATGTATCTAGAAGGCGGCGGCGTTCACTGCTTAAGCAACTAATAAAAATTAGTAATAATTAAATCGAAAATCCGTTGATTGTTGTCAGCGGATTTTCTTTTCTACCTCAAACTGGTATTATAAAGCATATGTATATAACACTAATTATTTATTTTGCACTTATCATTGTCGGTCTTTGTATGGGAAGCTTCGCAGCGGCGTCGGTTTGGCGACTTCGAGCTAGGCAGCTAGTTGAAGACAAAGATAGTGGTGAGGAATATGATATGAAAGAGTACGAAAAGCTAAAAAAGCTCACGAAAAAGTCTGTTGTAAATGATCGCTCGCAGTGTCTTCATTGTTCGTATGAACTACAGTGGTATGATCTGATACCGATTTTTAGTTGGGTTTTTTTGAAAGGCAAGTGTCGTAAATGCAGGCGTCCAATTGGCTTTTTCGAGCCATTGATGGAGTTAGGCGTGGCAGCTTTCTTTGCCTTTTCTTATATATTTTGGCCTTATCAGTTAACTAGTTGGACGGCTATTGCTAGTTTAATAATTTGGATGATTTCTGGGGTAATGCTAGCCGTACTATTTGCCTATGATAAAAAGTGGTATGTTCTGCCTGACCAATTGAACTTTGCCCTAGTCGGCGTTGGTTTATTGAGCTCTATCTTGGTTGTTATATCGGCCAATGATAAGATTGCAGCATTAATAAATATCGGCCTATCTATATTTGTTCTCAGTGGTATCTACTTCGTATTGCACGCCGTATCGAAAGGTAAGTGGATTGGTTTTGGCGATGTGAAGCTTGGTTTGGGTTTGGCTTTGTTGTTAGCTGATTGGCAATTATCCGTTTTAGCGTTATTCCTGGCAAACCTAATTGGCTGTATTTTGGTCATACCAGGACTTGCAACTCATAAGCTGAAAAAAGACTCTCGAATACCATTTGGCCCGCTCCTTATTATTGGTACTGTAGTGTCGCTTCTTGCTGGGAAATATATAATAAACCTGTATTTGGGATGCCTTGTTTTTTAAATAACTTGAATTCGCTTGTGCTATAATCATAAGTAATGAAACCCCTATATAGAGACGGTTTTACGATTATTGAGACGATGCTTTTTTTAGGCATTACGGGGTTATTGATTGTGGGTATTTTAGCCGGTACTGGAAATTCGATTAGCATCCAGCGCTATCGCGATAGTGTGACCTCGCTTCAATCTATGCTTCAAATGCAGTATTCTAATGTCGAGAATGTCAGTAATAACTCAGTAGCAGCAAAGAGCTGTGGCGCAAAGACCTCTCCTCGTGGTCAGTCCGATTGTGTAATATTAGGACGTTTTATATCGACCACTGATGGAAAAAGTATAAAAATAAAAACCGTTATTGGATCGATACCAGCTGTCTCTACTTCAAGCTTTAATGATATAAGCATCTTTCGCAGTAGTGCATATAACATAAGTGTTTCTCCAGTTGATAATGAAGATTATTTATTGGAATGGAATTCCTCTATCGTCACTAAGGCGGCCACTAATGGTCTACCGCTGGGCTTTTCTATGCTGGTATTAAGATCACCTATAAGTGGTACTATTAGAACGTTCGTATCGAGTGGAGCCGATATTGTATCCGATGAAAATATTCAGGATATAGTTGTTTCGGCGATGCAGTCTCAGGTTATGTTATGCGTTAGCCCTAACGGAATGTCGAGCGTTGCAAGGTCGGCAATTGTAATAGACGCTAATGCTAGCGGTGCGAGCAGCATCGAGACGCTAGGGGATGGAAGCGGATGTTGAAATATCGAAAAAAAATGAATAGGGGCGACACTCTTATTGAAGTGCTTTTTGCAATTTCTGTATTTAGTTTTGTTGCCGTTAGTAGTCTTTCGATTATGAACCAAGGGTCTGCTACGGCCCAGCGTTCATTAGAAATAACTCAAGTTAGACAACAAATTGACGCGCAAGCTGAGGCGTTGAGGTTTCTTAACTCATCATATATAGCGGCTTACCAATCTGGTTTCGTTCCAAGTGCTGGTACTCCTGCGGCGGAGTGGTTGAGTGTCGCAAACACATATGCAACTTCCAACCCAGTGTCGAGCTTTGGCAATATTAATACCTGTCCTAGCGCTTCGTCTTCACTTAGACCACTTAGCTTTGCTATTAACACCGAGACCGGAAAGGTCGTGCCGTTAAATGCTAGTAATTTTCGCATGCCTAGTACGTATTCAAAGGTGAACTATGATGCATCAAGGGCAGTATCTTCGGTTGAAGGAATTTGGGTTGAGGCTATCAAGGCGTCGTCTAGCGGTCAAGTTAATGCCGACTATATTGATTTTAATATACGCGCTTGTTGGGACAGCCCAGGCCAGTCGGTTCCGGAAACTCTAGGTACGATAGTGAGGTTGTATGAACCGCGCGGGTAGTAAAGGATTCACTCTAATAGAGATGGTTATATCAATGGGGTTTGTTTCTTTTCTATTAATTGCGATTGCAATGACGATTATTCAAATCGGGGATACTTATAACCGAGGTATCACGCTTAAAGACGTTAACCAAGTTGGGTTATCCGTCTCTAAGGAATTGCAGGATAGTATATCCCAATCTACGCCTTTCATCGCCGACCCGGGTGTTGGCAGTAGCTATAAATATATATCAAAAGATTCGACTGCTTTAACTAGCTACATTAAACAAGATTATGGCGGAAGACTGTGCACTGGTCGTTATAGCTACGTATGGAATTATGGAAAATCTTTAAATGATGCAGCTGCGGCCCATAGCACGTCTAATTTAAATACCTATGAAGTCCCAAATGCCTCAAAAGAAATAAAGTTAGTAAAAGTTTATGATCTTGGTGGAAACTATTGCACCAATGCGGCCAAGGCCGTCGTGATATCTGATGCGACTGAGCTGCTTGAGTCTGGCGAACACGACCTAGCGTTGCATGACTTTTCGGTTATTTCTCCAGAAAGCAATGGTGGTATCCAAACATTAGACACAAAAACGCGTCAGGCTTTATACAATCTTTCATTTGTCATAGGAACTAATGATTCAAATGCGCTGTCTCCATCTATCGGTTCAAATACGGCATGCCGTCCGCCGAAGGACGTTTTGTCTGATCCATCATATTGTTCAGTTGCTCAATTTAATATAGTAGCTCGTGCCGGTAATAATAAATCATAAGGAGAGTTAGATGAATAAATATAATAATAAACAATATGGAGCAGTGTCATTGTTTATAGTTATTTTTGCAACGCTTCTAATGACGATTGTTACAGTTGGGTTTGTAAGGATTATGTTGCAAGGTCAACAACAGGCTAGCTCAACGGATTTATCTCAAAGTGCCTATGACTCGGCTCTTGCTGGAGTCGAGGATGCTAAGAGGGCTTTGCTACTTTATCAAAATACGTGTAATACACTAAGTTCAATTAGTTGTACTAATTTACAAAAACAAATTGCTTCTAGTACATGCAATGACGCCGTATCGGTTTTATCAGATGTTGCCGCTGCGATGGCCGCATCTTCTAGCAATGAAGTTAATGTTCAGACCGGTAGTACTTCGAACGCTTTAAATCAGGCATATACATGTGTAAAAATCATCTTAAATACACAAAATTATTTAGGAACGTTGGCTAAGGATGAATCGAATATAATACCGCTCGTAGGCGTTTCTCCATTTAATGAGGTGAAAATTCAGTGGTTTGATTCAAAGAATTCCTCAACTGGTTCAGTTTCGTTAGCTTCCGCGTCGACATTAATTCCTGTTGTGCCGCTTATGAGAGCTTGGTCTTCTCAGACACCTCCTATTATGCGTTCTCAGCTAATGTGGTTTGGTGGTTCTGGATTTAAACTTACGGATTTTGATAGTAATACAAACTCTAGCACGTTGTTTTTATATCCTGCGGCTAGTGGCGGATTAAATAATTTTGATTATAATCTTGATAGCCGAAGGTTGACTAGTGGTGGATCCGGTAGTCAACCGAAACCAGTGAATTGTGTAGACTTATTACATGGTGCTTTATATTCTTGCTCGGCTACGATTAAACTTCCAGCTTCAGCTCAACAAAGTATGTTCCTTCGTTTAACATCTATTTATGGCGGAGCAAATTACAATGTCACGCTTCAAAATAATGGTAGCGTTGTTGAGTTCAGCGCGGTTCAACCAGAAATAGATTCAACTGGGCGAGCCGATAATTTATTTAGACGAGTACAAACTCGCGTCGAGTTAACAGACACGACATTTGCTTATCCGAACGCGGCAATTAATATTGAAGGAAGTTTCTGTAAAGATTTTTCAATTACTGATGCCATAGGTGATTATAACGTTGATTCACTGGGCTATAGCGGTATAAATAATAACGGCAAATGTACACCTTAATCTAGTATTGAATATATTATTCGGTAGTTTCGCTATGAAATTTTTCGTGAATTTCACGAAGATGTTTGTCCGTAACGTGTGTATAAACTTGAGTAGTTGCAATGCTACTATGACCAAGCATTGCCTGAACGCTGCGTATGTCGGCCCCATTTATTAATAGGTCAGTTGCGAAACTATGCCTCATAGTGTGTGGGCTAACATGTTTCGTTATTCCTGCTAATCTAGCGTATTTATTTATTATACGCTGGATACTGCGCGCCCCTAATCTTCGATAGTCGCCCGACATGTCTGGTTCGATGTTATTACTGTAACTGATAAAAAGTGGAGGGAGGTTATCTTTTCTAGCGAAAAGATAATTTTTTACATGTTGGCTGGCACTTTCGCTTACGAAAACTGGTCTATCTTTTTGGCCCTTACCTCGTACCATAAATTCACGCCTGCTAGTATTTATATGCTCACGGTTTAGATTTACTAATTCGGATACTCGAAGCCCGCTTGAAAAGAGTAGCTCTATGATTGCTCGATCCCGAAGACCCGTTTCATTATTTACATCAATTACTCCGAGAAGTCTTTCGACTTCATCATAATGCAAGAATGTTACTTGTTTTCTAGATATTTTTGGTAACTCAATTTTTTCTGGTGACAAACTTACTACATCTCTTTTTGAAAGGTAGTTTAAAAAACCACGGAGAGCGATTAAATGATAATTTTGTGTAATCGTAGATAAATCGTCACCGTTGCTATTATTATAACGGTTTAGCCAAAGTCGATATTTTCTTATAATTTCTGATGTTATTTTGTCAACTTGTATGTCGTTTGTAAATTCTACAAATCGCTCTAGATATAATGCATAATTTTCGGCAGTGTGGGCTGATCGTCCGCCTTCGACTTCGATATGCTCAATGTAGTCTATTAATAATTCGGACATATACATGTAATTAGCATAACAAAACCAGAAGCTATTCGCACTAATAAAGAGTTATTTTGGTTTTTTGTCTGTTATAATTAGTTCAACAAGTCAATAGGAGAAAAAATTATGCAAAAAATAACCGAAAAAACATTAGTTATATTTAAACCTGATGCCGTGCAGCGTGGTGTAGTGGGAGAGATTTTATCTAGGTTCGAACGTGTTGGTCTGAAGATTGTTGGTATGAAGATGATTTCTCCAACAAAAGATCAATACTATGATCATTATGAAAATATCGGCAAAATGATTTCAAGGCGTGGTCAGAAAGCTTTTGACGTGACGGTTGATTTTATGTTACAAGGTCCAGTAGTTGCTATGGTACTAGAGGGTATTGATTCGGTTGCTTTGGTACGTAAAATGGTCGGCGGAACCGAGCCAAAGGCGGCCGTAATGGGTACGATCCGAGGCGATTATTCACACATTAGCTTTGATTATGCAGATAAAGTTGGTAAGTCGACTCCTAATTTAATTCACGCAAGCGGTGATTCTGAAGAGGCTAAACAAGAGGTAAACTATTGGTTTTCTGATAGCGAAATCTATGATTATCAGGCTCTTCACGAAAAGTATACTCGTTAAGGCCTAAGCTGTAGCCGTTTTTTCTGTTACAATACTTACAGCGTGCCTCGGTAGCTCAACTGGATAGAGCAGATCCGTCCTAAGGATAAGGTTGTAGGTTCAACTCCTGTCCGGGGCACCAAGTTTGTTTTTAGTGAGGAATTTATGACTAAAAAAGAATCAAAAAAAGGTAAAAAACTAGATTTTATTGGTCAACATGAAGGCGAAGAAGTTCTTTTTGTCTTTAGGCGGCATATTATTGCGATGCGAAAAGGCTTCTATATGCTACTTATACCTTTAGTGGTTACTGCAATTCCGCCGCTTATTTGGAGCTATAATTTGGAGCTATTTTTATTGCCAGTTGCTGGTTTTGGACTTGGGCTTATCTTATTCTTTTACCATCTAATTATGTGGTATTTTACTATTTATATTGTTACGAATCAAAGGATTAGGCAGGTTACTCAGCACGGTTTTTTTGGTAAGGACGTTATTGAACTGCGCCTATCAAAGATACAGAATATTAGTTATAATATACCAGGATTTAGTGGTGAGATATTCAAGTTTGGAACAATTGTAATACAAACTTTTGTGGGTGATTTAGTCATCCATAATGTCGAAAACCCTGATGAAATTTACGAAAAACTTCAATCAGCTGTAAATAATGTCGTCGAGACAAAAGTAGACCATGAAGAAACTATTGAATAAGTTATTAAGACGTAATAAAGAACCTTTGCCTAGCCGAATTACCAGTGAGACTGTCGCTCAGCATCGTGAGCAAATTTTAGCTGGCGGTAGAAAGTTCAAATATCCGATACAATACGCTCGTCATAAGCTTGTTATAAATGCCATTATTATTAGTTTTGTTTCGTTAATAGCGGTTATATTATTGGGTTGGTGGCAATTATATTCAGTGCAAAATACTAGCAACTTTATGTATAGAATAACGAAAGTTATTCCGGTGCCGGTGGCGAATATTGATGGTCAGTCGGTCCTTTATAGTGATTATCTTATGAAGTATTTAAGCTCAATACATTATTTAGAACAAAAAGAGCAGCTAAACTTAAAGACTGATGACGGCAAACGTCAGGTTGAATATGTTAAGCAGCAGTCGATGCAGGATGCTATTTCTGACGCCTACGCTGTAAAATTAGCAAAAAAGATGAATATTTCAGTTAGCGATGTCGAGCTTCGGGACTTCTTAAAATCACAAAGACAATCAAGTAGTGGTGAGATATCTGAACAGACGTATAACGCCGTTATCCTGGATTACTATGGTTGGAGCCCGAGTGAATATTCACATGCCACCAGAAATAAACTTCTTAAGCAAAAAGTCGCTTATGCCATAGATAGTAATGCAAAAAAGACAGTTGACACTATTGTGGTCGCCTTAGGGTCGGATCCAAATGCAAATCTTAGTAACATTGCAGCGTCTTACGGCAAAGAAGCGACATATGGTGTTTCGGGATGGGTTCCAAAAGATAATCAAGATGGCGGATTGGCTATTGCTGCATCTAACTTGACGAAATCCCAGGTTTCTTCGATTATTAAATCAACGACTGGCGACGGATATTATTTTATTAGATTGATTGATATTAATGACGATCGCGTTAGTTATGAATACATACAGGTACCATTAACTGAGTTTACGAAATTATTAGATGATACTTTGAACGCAAAAAAAGTCGAAAAGTACATTAAGATCTAGTTTATATAAACTCGTGTATACTAGATAACGCATGAAATTATCAGATTACAGCTACAATCTACCCGATGAATTAATCGCGGATGTACCGCCGGAAATTCGCGGCGGGTCTAAACTTTTAGTTTTAGACCGTAAAACTGGCGGCATTATTGATAGAAGTTATAAAAATGTCGTTGATTTTTTAAATTCAGGTGATTTATTAGTTTTGAATGATACTAAAGTTATCAAGGCTAGGCTGAAAGCGATAAAAGAGAATGGGGCTGAGCGTGAGATTGTGATTTTAGAGAAACATAGCTTTGACGAAGATTGGTATAGGCACAGGGTTATGTATCGTCGCAAACTTAAGGTTGGTGACAAAATGTTCGTAGGCGATGCTGTGCTGGTTGTTGAGGAAATTCAAGGGGACGGACTTGCGATTATTCGTAGCAGCAAGAATTTATTGGAATTGGCCGAGACTAATGGCGAAGTTCCATTGCCTCCATACATGCACCGTGATGCAACACCCCTTGATGTTGAGCGTTATCAAACCATTTGGGCAGATGAAAAAGGTTCAGTTGCAGCTCCGACGGCAAGTTTAAATATGACTGAAGATATATTAGAAAAATTACGCAAAAAAGGCGTAAAAATTGCTTATATTACTTTGCATGTAGGTCTTGGGACTTTTATGCTAATTCGGACTGATAATATTGAAGATCATCACATGCACCAAGAGCATTTTGATATTCCTTTTGAAACGATTGAGCTAATCCGTCAGGCAAAAGCTGATGGAAATCGGGTTATTGCTTTGGGCACAACCGTCGCTAGGACTTTGGAATATGCCAGCGACTTAATTAGCTCATCAAATTCGGATGCCTCTGGTGAGGCCGATATCTTTATTTATCCTGGCTATAAATTTAAAGTTATCGATGCATTACTGACTAACTATCATGCCCCTAAAAGTACGGTTTTAATGCTGACGGCAGCATTTGCTGGTTGGGAAAATCTGTTATCGGCCTATAACCACGCTGTCGAGCAAAAATATTACTTTTTTAGCTATGGCGACTCGATGTTGATATTATAAATACTATGAATAATGCCCTAAATTTTGAGATTAATAAAAAAATACCAGGCACATTAGCGCGCACTGGAGTTATAAAGACACCGCATGGCGAAATAAAAACGCCAGCATTTATAGTTGGTGGTACAAAAGCTACTGTAAAAACTTTAACCCCAGATCAAGTTGTTGAATTGGGCGGTCAGTCTATATTGGCTAATGTCTATCATTTAATGCTTAGGCCGGGAGCTGATTTAATACAAAAAGCTGGTGGTGTTCATAAATTTATGAATTTTTACGGTCCAATGTTTACGGATAGCGGCGGATTCCAAATATTTTCCCTAGGCATGGCTTATAAAAAGGGGATTGATGCGATAAGCCATAGTAAAAAAGGTGATTCGTCTCAGGCTGTACATTCTTCGACGCAACTTGCAAAAGTTACCGACGACGGAGTGACCTTTAAATCCCATTTAGACGGCAGTAAAATCGCTATGACTCCGGAAAGTTCGATGGAGCTACAACATAAAATTGCCGCGGATATCCACATGTGTTTCGATGAATTAACGGCTCCACTTGCTGGGCGTGAGTATATTAAAAAGGCCATGAACCGGACACATACTTGGGCCGAAAGGTGTTTGAGTCGTCATAAAGAATTAAATGATGATCATGAAAAGTGCGGCGAAAACAAACAAGCGCTTTATGGAGTGGTTCAGGGTGCTAGGGAAGAGGATTTGCGTCGTGAAAGTGCGTCTTTCTTGGGTTCGCGTGATTTTGACGGTTTTGGTATTGGTGGTGTTTTCGAACCAGAAGAGATATCTGAAACCGTTCGTTGGATTAACGAAACTTTACCGGAAAATAAGCCACGGCACTTATTAGGCATGGGCGCGCAGCCGGCCGACTTATTCTTGGGTGTTCAATATGGAATTGACACGTTCGATTGTGTTGCCCCAACTAGACAAGCTCGTAATGGGGCGCTATTCACGCATGAAGGTAGAATTAACATAAAGAATAGTCGCTTTATTCAAGATTTTACTCCAATTGACGATAAATGTGATTGTTATACATGCCGCAACTTTACTCGCGCATATATTCGCCATCTATTTATGTCGGAAGAAATATTGGCACTTACTCTTGCAAGCATTCATAATGAGCGTTTTGTCGTTAGTACAGTAGATTCAATTCGCGAGAGCGTCGAAAACGGTAATTTTTTTGAATATAAAAAAATTTTTCTTGAACAATATTACGGTATTGAGCGAGCAAAAGATTTTTTGTAGAAATACATTCGGCCGGATTATCGGCTAAAGCCTCCTCCGTTTGCTTATAAAAATATGTAAACACATTTTTACGGCGCTGCATTACGCGACCCGGTGATCTGTGTTTTGCCTTTGGCAAACCACGATCGCCGTTGCGAATCCGCCGGTCAGGCAATAAAAATGACCCATCCAATGGATGAGTCCTTTTTATTGGCGGGTCCGGCCGGATTTGAACCGGTGATCTCCTCCGTGACAGGGAGGCGTGATAACCACTACACTACGAACCCATATTTGTAGTTTGCTTAAGACATGATACCAGTTTTTATCTCTTAACGCAACGCCCCAATAGCGTTTATTTTATGAATACAGAGTGCTATAATGTTTTATGTTCAACTGAGTGCCGCTGTAGCTCAGCTGGTAGAGCGGCGCTTTCGTAAAGCGTAGGTCTCCGGTTCAAATCCGGACAGCGGCTCCACTAGTTGATTCAATTTCGGATGTTGGTTTCAATGTTCCGATTTTTATTATGAAAGAAATTATATTAAAATCTCTTAAAGAACTTCTTGCCGATAGGTATCTTTTAGTTTTGCTATCGACAATGGTTTTATTATCGTTAATATTAGCGATTATTCTAGGCGTGTCGATTCATCCAAGCGAGCTTCAGTTAGTCTCTCATTATTCGGCATTTGGTATAACGCATTTATATAGAAATCAATGGTTTTATCTTTTAGTTTTTGTTTTTTTCGAAATAATCGTTGCAATTGCTCACTCTGCGATATCGATTAAGATTCTTGTCGCTAAAGGGCGTCCGTTAGCAGTTGCTTTTGCTTGGCTAGGAATACTAATCATTTTTCTTGGGTGGCGGACTGCTATGGCGGTATTGAACGTTTGGACACCACTCTAGGCTTATATGATTGACTTAGAAATACCGATAGGCAAGCGTACATTTAAGTATAGATTGTTCGAAATGCTCCCGGCTGTCCTAAGTTACGGGTCTTTCGTGCTTTTGATTGTTTTATCGCTACTTAGCCCAATACTAGCTTCGGTATATCTTTTGTTGATAATAGTGACATTGCTAGTTAAAGCTTTTGGCATTGCCGCACATATGATAATGGGCAATAGAAGAATTAACGCTGCTCAAAAAACAGATTGGAGCAAGCGTTTGGCTGATTTAGAAATTCCAAAAGCTTCGTACAATAGTTTGCGTCGCCGGCATTCTGATGAATTTGGAGCGATGGCTCATGTTGATAATTTACGGTTAATAGCAGCAGATCCATCTTTATTCCCAAAACCTTCACATATCTTTAACGCCGTCATAATTGCAACATATAATGAATCGCATGAGGTTTTATCAACGACGCTTGATTCGATAATCAACACAACCTATGACAAGAAAAAAATTATTCTTACGATTGCCTATGAAGAACGTGGTGGGGTGGAAACTAAGAATACAGTTGCTAAGCTTAAGAAAGAATATGGCCATAAATTTTACGCTTTTCATTTAGTCGAACATCCAAAAGATTTACCAAATGAAGTTGTTGGTAAGGGTGCGAATATTACAAATGCCGGGAGGTTTTTAAAAGGTTGGCTGAAGGATGAGGGTATTTCTTCGAAAAATGTAATAGTTACGACGCTAGACAGTGACAATCGGCCTCATCCTACGTATTTTGACTATGTCACATATGAATACATCGTTAATGAAGATCGTAAGCATTTATCTTATCAACCAGTGTCATTATTTTTGAATAATATCTGGGATGTTCCAGCGCCGATGCGTGTTGTGGCGACTGGTAATTCGTTCTGGAATATTATCAGCTCTATGCGCCCACATACGCTGCGGAATTTCGCGTCGCACTCTCAGCCTATGGATGCACTTGAGGAGATGGATTTTTGGAGCACTAGAACAATCGTTGAGGATGGTCACCAGTATTGGCGTAGTTATTTCTATTTTAATGGCAATTACTCTGTGATTCCTATTTATGTTCCGATTTATCAAGATGCGGTTCTTTCAACTACTTATGTTAAAACGCTTAAGGCGCAATTTATTCAGCTTAGACGCTGGGCTTATGGGGCCACTGACGTCGCCTATGTAGCTTCGAGGCTTTTTTCTGAAGACAGAAACGTGCCATTTATGGGCGGTTTGGCAAGGTTTGTTCGTTTAGTCGACGGTCACGTTACTTTAGCTTGTGTGTCTATCCTAGCAGCGGTTGGCGGTTGGGTGCCATTGCTGCTAAACAACGAGGCTGCTCGAAGTATTCCTGCGCATCAATTGCCTGATGTTATTGGCGTGATACAAGACATTGCCTTAGTCGGCATTGTGATAACTGTATTCTTATCGTTTAAGATGCTTCCTCCGCGTCCAGAGCGCTATAAACGGCATCGAACTGTAGGAATGGTCGCACAATGGATTCTGATGCCTGTAACGGCCATAGCCTATAGCTCAGCCAGTGCCTTATACTCGCAGGGCAGACTATTCTTAGGTCATTATCTAGATAAATTTGATGTTACCGAAAAGGCAACTCATCAATCAGTTACTAATGCCAAGCTTGCTCGTAAGGGCCATGGCGTGGATAAATAAGTTAAATCCTGATTATCTAATTGCAAAAATAGCACTCAAATAAGTAGAGTGCTATTTTTGTAGAATAAAAATCAATTTATATAGTACGTATGCGTACTTCACGTTTAACTTGTTGAAGCGTTTTATCGTATTCGAACCCTAGGCTAAATTGCTCAAGTCTTGAAGTCGAATCCGTATGTGACAACTGCCGTATCTGTTGATTATGTTGCATGACTACATATTAGCATAATCATTATGTATTGTCAATAGAACATAAGCGAGATAGATATACCTACTATGATATATAGATTGAAGTTTTAGATTCAAAAAACAAGTGGAAAACTTATGTGGACTGTGGGTAAATCGAGATAATAAAAAACTCATCACTTACGTGATGAGTTAGTAACAAAATTGGTGGGCTCTAAAGGATTCGAACCTTTCACCTCCACAACGTCAATGTGGCGCTCTAGCCAAATGAGCTAAGAGCCCGCTTGCACTCTAGAGTATCAAAATTTGGGACATGGTGCAAGAATATGCTATCATATTAGGTGAACGTTGAAGTGATCTAACGAATTGCGGAGTTCCGTGGGTAAAGCGATGTGCGTAACGTCGCTAAAAAAGAGCTTTATCGGTGAGTGATAAAGAAGTCCGGTGGAACCGCCCTAATTTTTGGGTCCGAGACATGCGATAGAAGATTTAATTTTTTTTGAATCTAAAAATAGCATGTCTTATTTTTATAGTAAATAAAAGGAGATATAAAATATGAGCGAAGATCAACTAAAAATAATGAGACATAGTATGGCTCATATTACAGCTGCAGCTATTCAGAGGCTTTGGCCAAATGCCAAGTTCGGTGTTGGTCCGATGGTTGAAAATGGTTTTTATTATGATATCGATTTAGGCGATATCAAAATATCTGAATCGAATTTTGCAAAAATTGAGAAATCAATGCGCGGCATTATCGAGTATGGTGATAATTTTGAAAAAATTGAAATGCCGATTGACGAAGCTATCGAATGGGCTAAGCAAAATAATCAGCCCTACAAAGAAGAGTTACTCAATGACTTAAAGCGATCAGGAACGACTGTCGCCAAAGAACTTGATATAGATGAGATGGGGCTTGCTACTAATGGCGATTCTGCGGTAAAGACCGTGACATTTTATAAAAATGGCAACTTTGTTGATTTGTGTCGTGGACCACATTTAGCGAATACGAGAGAGGCTGGCGTTTTTAAGTTAATGCGTGTGGCCGGTGCTTATTGGCGAGGTAAAGAAACTAACCCTCAGATGCAGCGACTTTACGGTGTCGCATTCGCGACTCAGCAAGAGTTAGACGCTTACTTGGAAATGCTTGAACACGCTAAGCAGTGTGATCATCGTAAACTTGGCAAGGAACTTGATTTATTCGTAGGCTCTCAAATAATTGGAGCTGGTCTGCCGCTATTTACTCCAAGGGGCACTATTTTAAGGGACAAATTAAATGACTTTTCTCAATCTTTAAGAATAAAGAATGGTTATCAGAAGGTTTGCATCCCTCATATTGCTAAAATTGATACGTATAAGATATCGGGTCACTTCGAGAAGTTTCCTGAGCTATTGCGATTTACGTCAACTGAATCTGGCGACGAGTTTGCCCTAAAGCCAGTAAACTGTCCGCACCACGCAATGATTTTCGCTTCACGTCCTCGAAGCTATCGTGACCTGCCGCAGAAATATCTTGAAACTACGATGGTCTACCGCGACGAAAAAAGTGGTGAATTGGGCGGCTTAAGTAGAGTCAGGGCAATTACCCAAGACGACTCACATGTTTTTTGTACCGATGAACAGGTGAAGGGCGTGTTTGGGGAACTAATTGAAGCAGCGCAGAATATGTATAAGCAATTTGATTTAAAACTATCACTTCGTTTGTCGTTTAGGGATGATGAAGGTGCTTATTTAGGTGATATAAAAGTTTGGGAACAAGCTCAAAAATCAATAGAAGATTTAGCGAAGCATTTTGAACTTGAATATGAGGTTGGTATTGGCGAGGCGGCTATCTATGGTCCAAAGATGGATTTTATGGCGACCGATGCTTTAGGCCGTAAACTTCAGGTTGCGACAGTTCAACTTGACTATGCACAGCCGGAACGTTTCGGCTTGGAATATACTGATGCTGAAGGTAAGATTCAACGACCAGTTATGGTACATTGTGCATTGCTTGGCTCAATTGAACGTTTTATGAGTGTATATATTGAGCATACCGCAGGTTGGTTTCCGTTCTGGGTCGCACCTGAACAATTGAGGATATTAACGATAAATGATATGGTTGCGGATTACGTAGGTGAGATCGAAGGTATTTTAAAGGGAATTGTGTTAATGTCGCCAGTTAAGTACCAAGAGATCCGATATACAGTTGATGGTCGCAATGAAACGCTTGGTAAAAAAATCCGTGAAGCAACTGCTATGAAAATTCCAGTTCAGCTCATTGTTGGGCAGAAAGATAGAGAAGCTCGTGAAGTTAGTATTAGGACTCAAAAAGGTGAAGAAAAAGTAAGGTTAGAAGATTTAGCTAGCTACATAAAACAGCTATAGTCTATGATCGATAAAGACTTTCGAGAAAAGGTTTTTGACATCATGAGACAGGTGCCTCTTGGCAAAGTTGTTACGTATGGTGATGTCGCAGTATATTCTGGGCATCCATATGCGGCTAGGATTGTTGGTGGGATTGCGCATTTTGGTGATGTTGATTTGCCATGGCATCGATTAGTTAATCGATTTGGGGGTTTAGCTTCGGGTTTTCCGGGCGGCCGCGAGATTCAGGCTAAGCTTCTAGAAGAAGAGGGAATTAAATTTAACGACTTAGTTATTAAAGATTTTGAATCTGTTAGATGGAAAAAATATGAAAGATAAAATACCACTTGTTGTAATTTTAGGTCCAACCGCTAGCGGTAAAACGGCGCTTTCTATTGAAATGGCTAAGATTTATAATGGCGAAATAATTTGTGCTGATTCTAGAACGGTGTATAAGGGTATGGACATAGGCACAGCTAAGCCAAGTCGAGAAGAGATCAATTCCGTGCCGCATTGGGGGCTTGATTTAGTCGAGCCTGGTGAATACTTCTCAGTAGCTGATTTTAAGGAATATGCGATAAAAAAGATTGATGAAATCAAAGATCGTGGACATGTGCCGTTCTTAGTCGGTGGATCGGGCTTGTATATTGATTCAGTTATTTTTGACTATAAATTTGGAAGTAAAGTGGATATTGATATAAGAGATAAATTTGAAAAGTTTTCGCTTTCTGAACTATATGAATATTGCAATATAAACAACATTAGTTTGCCTGAAAATATAAAAAATAAGCGATATATTGTTCGATCGATAGAAAACTTTGGGTGTGATACGTCAAGGCGCACTAAGCCAATCGATGATGTTATCATTGTCGGAATTAGCGTAGAAAAGAATCTATTAAGGTCTAGGATTGAGATTAGAGCTGAACAATTATTTGACAATGGATCGGTCGAAGAGGCGAGGCTATTAGGTGAAAAATATGGCTGGGATAGCGAAGCTCTAAAAGGTAATATATATCCGTTAGCCCATCTTTACTTAGACGGTAAGATAAGTTGGGAGGATATGAAATCGAAGTATGTAATTTTAGATTGGCATTTAGCTAAACGGCAGATGACATGGTTTAAACGCAATGGATATATCAACTGGTTTACGTCTGAAGATGCTAGAATTTTTTTATTCGATAAACTCGCCAAGCTTACCTCATCGTGATATTATAGAACACGAAAGTTATACGGAGAAAATATATGATTGATGCACTATTTGGTTCAAAAACTCGGGTAAAATTACTGCATCTTTTTTTAAATAGTCCTGATCAGCCATTTTACGTTCGAGAAATAACTAGAAAAATTGAAGAACAAATTAACTCAGTTCGACGGGAACTTTCTAATATGATGGAAGTTGGTATAGTTACCTGTGATAGCGCCGATAATAAGCTTTATTATCAAGTTAACCAGCGTTATGAATACTATATTCCGCTACGGGAGATATTTAGCGACGAAAAAATTGATATGAAAAGTGTTGCTATTGGTGATGGCGTGGGCGCGAGGGAATATAGTTCATTAATCTCTGAGCTTCCAGGTGTTCGTATAGCGATTTTTTCGGGTTTTTTTGTTCCGGGTTCGGTGTCTTCGATTGATATTTTGCTAATTGGTGATTTATCTTCTTCGAAGGTAAACTCTCTGGTAAAATATATAGAGAAGACGGAAGGTCGAGATATAAAATATTCAATACTTTCGTACGATGATTTCTATTATCGTTTTAGTGTTCGAGATAGATTCATCACTGAGATTCTGAATAGTAAGCATAACTTGATAATTGATCAAGATAAAGTATTGAGCAAGGAGTAAAAAATATGTTTGAAATTGAATACAAAGGCGCGAATTCGGTTGTGATTAGTACTAGAAAGTCAAAACTCATCACTGATCCAAAATTATCATTAGCTGGGCTAAAGGATTTGAGTGTAAAGGGAGCTGTTGAGCTTGCCACTGAGGGGCGTTTTCTAGTAGACGATAGTGAAGCGATTCTTGCAATTGATAGGCCGGGTGAATATGGCGTAGCCAGTTTCGATATTACAGGGATACCAGCTAGACGTCATTTAGATGCTGAGTCTGAAGGTAAGAACTCGACGATATATCGAATTGAAGCCGAGGGTGCTAGAATCGGTATTCTGGGCAATATTTACGAAAAACTTACAGACGATCAACTCGAACAACTTGGCGTTCTTGATATTTTGATAATTCCAGTTGGTGGCAATGGATATACGCTTGACTCGACTGGGGCAGTTGGCTTGGTTAAGGCGATTGATCCAAAAATCGTAATCCCTGTTCACTATGCAGATAATGCATTGAAGTATGAGGTTCCTCAGTGTGAATTAGCTAAGTTTATATCCGAGCTCAGTGCACCGGTTGAGACGGTCTCAAAGTATAAATACAAACAACAGACGGCTATGCCTGTGTCTTTGACTATTGTTGAGATAGTTCGTAGTTAAAGCATCGCTTTACAACTAAATAACCCCTCGAAAAAAACGAGGGGATATTTTTTAGGATTTATGCTAACTTAAGCTAGAATCTTTTTCTTTTTAAGCGTTCGGATAGCTTGTGTACTTAGTGTCATCGTTACTTTTTGACCATCAACCATAAAAGTCTTTTTTTGGAGGTTTGGTTTAAAGACGCGATTGGTGCGGCGCAAAGAAAAGCTCACATTGTGGCCAAATTGCTTACCTTTTCCGGTTAATTCACAGCGTGCTGCCATACTATTTTTTCACTTCCATTTAATATTTAAACAATCTGTACAAGTATAGTGCTTTTTACCTCATACGTCAAGGATGTAAAGGTGTAAATAGACTAGCTATAGGTGAAATGCTATAATTAATTCGAATGAATATCGATTTACCTTATTTAATAATTGTTATTTTAGTTATACTCGTGTCGATGACGCTGCATGAAGCGATGCACGCTTATGCCAGTTACTGGCTAGGTGACGATACGGCTAAGCTATCTGGCAGGCTGACACTAAATCCGATTAAACACATTGATCCTTTTATGACTTTGCTTTTACCAATTCTTCTAGCGATTGCGGGGGCCCCTGTTTTTGGTGGCGCTAAGCCAGTCCCGTTTAACCCAAATAATTTAAAATTTGAAGAGTGGGGCGTGGCAATAGTGGCAATTGCCGGACCACTTGTAAATTTTATCTTAGCTTTTTTATCAATTGGTTTATGGGTTATTGTCGGTTCGCCAGTGGGTGGTTTTGCACAGCAACTACTAATAACGATTGCTTCCGTTAACCTTGGATTTTTTGTATTTAACTTAATACCAATACCGCCACTTGATGGCTCTAGAGTGCTTTATGCGCTTGCTCCAGATTTCGTCAGACGTATTATGGAGGCGATGGAGAAGTTTGGTATTATGATTGTCTTCGCTATTCTATTGATTGCAGGGACGGCACTTGAGACCTATATGGCTAACGCAATCAACTTTCTGCTAAATGTTTTTGGTCGTTTCTGGGGTTTGTAAGTGGTATAATAGAAGTGTCCCTGGGCGAAACCTAGGCGTTAAATGATTTTCCTGAATAATCATTTAGATAGGGAGCTTTAATGATTCACCTCCGTGGAGATGATTTGCGAGCACCCACCTTGCCTATATGGTAGGGAATATCACGGCGCTGAAAGTTAAGCTCAGGGATTTTGTGATTATTTGGTATACTATATTAAGCAGTTCATTAGACGATCGCCCCAAACCCCGAAAGGGCAATGGAGAGGAAAGTCCGGGCAGTATAGAGCACGACAGTCGCTAACGGCGACCGGGGGTGACCCTAGGGAAAGTGCCACAGAAACGAAACTACCTAGCTTTAAAACCTAGGAAAAGATGAAACGAGTGGGGTAAGAGCCCACAGCAGACTATGGTGACATAGAATGGAGGTAAACCCTGTTGGCTGCAAGGAGATCTGCATTAAGGGCTGCTCGTCCGCAGGTCGATGTCCGCTTGATTCGGTAGGCAACTGCCGAACTAGATAGATGATCGTTCACGACAGAACCCGGCTTATCGATGGACTGCTAAATAAAATAACCACTCTTTCGAGTGGTTATTTTATTTAGCAGTGATATTTACTTTGCTTCTTTGACGATTTCAGCAAAAGCCTTTGGCTCGCTGACGACAAGTTCTGCAAGAACTTTACGGTCAAGTTGGATATCAGCTTTTTTAAGGCTGTTAATTAATTTACCATAAGTCGTTCCTAGTTCGCGTGCGCCTGCGTTGATTCGTGTGATCCAAAGACCACGTAAGTCGCGCTTTTTATTACGACGGTCACGATATGCGTACTGCAGAGCTTTGATAACGGCTTGTTTTGCCATTCTGAATGAACTAGTTCGGTAGTGTTGCATACCTTTAGCTAGTTTTAATATCTTCTTGTGTTTTGCCGTCGCTGGGACGCCTCGTTTTACTCGCATAATTTTCTCCTTAGATTCCTAGCGCTCGTCGAACGTTTTGAGCCATTGCTCCGGTAACGACGGCTGTTTGATTAATTGCTCGTTTGCGGCTTTTGCTTTTCTTTGACAACATGTGATTGCCAAATGCTCGGCTGCGGGTCAATTTACCAGTGCTGGTAACTTTGATTCGCTTCGAAGTTCCTTTGTGGGTTTTTAACTTTGGCATTATTTACTCCTTACTACTATACTCAGATTGCGTCCAGCCATCTGAGGCTTTTGTTCTAATATTGCGTCGTTTTCTAGGAGAAGGACGATTCTGTCAATCATCTCGTAACCTAGTTCTTGGTGCGCCATTTCTCTTCCTCGGAAGAAAATGAAAATTTTAACCTTGTGGCCTTCTTTTAGAAATTCTCTAATTTTACGGAGTTTAATTTCTAAATCATTTGCCCCAATTTTTAGACCCATACGCATTTGCTTTAGCTCTACGGCCTTAGCATGTTTTTGATTCTTGCGTTGTTCTTTCATCTTCTGGTATTGGTATTTTCCCCAGTCGACGACTTTTACAACGGGAGGGTCTGCGTTCGGTGATATCTCTATGAGATCAACACCGGCTTCCTCAGCAATCTTTAACGCCTCTGATAGGCTCATGATACCTAACTGATCATTATTCGGTCCTATGACACGTAATCGTTCGGCTCGAATTTCTTGATTGATACGAATTGAGTTACTGATTGCTGATTCTCCTTAAACTTTATAACGGTTGGGACTTACTCAGAAGACATTTTATCAGATATGGATAAGTATTTCAAGCTTTATTATCTGCGATACTGTAAAGCTTCACTGATGTGCGCAGCAGATATGTCTTTCTGGTTGTCTAAATCTGCAATAGTTCTCGCTACTTTTATGATTTTAAAATAGCTTCTTGCGCTTAGAGACAGGCGATTAGCAGCGGATAAAAGAAGCGACTTTGCTTCTGGGGATAATTTTGCATACTTTTTTAGTTCGCTATTATTCAATGATGCGTTGTAAGCATTACCATTATAATGTCTATTATTTTGGATTAATATAGCATCATTTATTAATTTTATAGCTGTTAAGTGTTGACTTGAAGACAACGAATTATCGCAGAGTAATAGTTCATTTGGGACTTTAGACACGTTGATTATCATGTCGATTCTATCCATCAGAGGGCCAGATAGCTTCTTTTGATATGCAAGGATTTGCGTACTAGAACAAGTACATTCCTTTGTGCTGTCTCCGAAATACCCACATGGGCAAGGGTTCATTGTCGCTACCATCATGAAATCAGCTGGGTATGAAGCGCATGAATTTGCCCGGCTAATATCGATTTTCTTATCTTCAAGTGGTTGCCTCAGTGACTCAAGGATTGATCTTGGATATTCTGGGAGTTCATCTAAAAACAACACCCCAGTATGTGCCAAGCTGATTTCGCCTGGCCCTGGATGATTGCCTCCGCCAACGATTGAGATAAGGCTTGATGTATGGTGGGGTGACCTAAATGGGCGAGTTTTTATTATTTCACCATCGATTTTTCCAGCAAGACTATGTATTTTTGTTACAGCTAGCTGCTCTTCGTTGTTTAAGTTAGGTAGAAGGTTGCTGAGCGCCTTTGCAAGCATCGTTTTGCCGGCACCTGGCGTTCCAGCCAGTAAAATATTGTGGTGCCCTGCAGCGGCTATTACGATAGCTCTTTTTGCTTGTTCCTGACCTTTGATATCATCTAGGGTCGGATGACTAAGCTCCTTAGTTGTATCAACGATAATTGACGGCTTTATATAAGCACTTAAAATAACTTCGGATTTAAGGTGTAAAAACAATTGTTTCAGTGATTCGATTCCAAATATTTCTATTCCTTCAATTAAACTTGCTTGTTCGACGTTTTGTTTCGGTATGTATATCTTGCTATATCCAGACTGTTTTGCTTTTTGAGCGATGTTTATTGCGCCTTTAATCGGTCTAAGCCCGCCATCTAGCGCTAATTCACCAGCAAAAATTGCATTATGGACCTCATTCTGTTTTATTTGGCCACTGACGCAAAGGATAGATATCGCAATTGGAAGATCGTAGTGCGCGCCGTCTTTAGGTAATTCGGCCGGTGCTAGATTGATGGTTATTTTTTTCTTCGGAAACTCAAGCAGGGAGTTGGATATGGCGCTTCTGACGCGTTCTTTGGCTTCGTCAATCGCCTTATTCCCAAGCCCAACTATCTGTAAAGAGGGGAGCGCTTTTGAAGTGTCGCTTTCAACTTCGATAATTGCTCCATCGAAGCCTAAGGGAGCGACAGTTAATACTTTGGCAACCATAAGCTTAATTTAAGCATAGCTGGTTTATAATCGCAAACGATGATATAATTTAGCGGTACGTTGGGGCTGATTTAGCTTTCGACGGAAGGATTTTAACAGATTATCATGCAAGTCGAGGGCGCTCGTTAAACGTATTTTTTAATTGCAACTATTATTGCAAAAGCAAAAAGCTTCGTATCTGAGATTGCAACTGGTTTTGCCAGTGCTTTCCAGATGCCAGCTCTAGCAACAGCTCGAATCTAATTTGGGCCATCACGACATCCAGGCGACATAGAGATTCAGTGGTGTTATACAAGTATGTCGATTACCGTTTTAGTGGGAAGCAACGCTATTATGGGAAAATTAATTGCGCGACGTTTTAAGTTTTTTGTTTGATCTATATCTTGAAAGTCGTAAATTTAAATTAAACTAAACTTGTAGATTGATAATTGGTTACCTTTCGGACCGGGGTGCAATTCCCCGCAGCTCCACCAAGATGATTTTGTACAAATAAAAACAACCGCCTGCGAGGAACGGTTGTTTTTTTGTGGAGTTTTAAATAGCTGTTTGTTTTTGGCCTCTGTATAATTTATTTATTCAGAAGCTACCCCTATAATATAGCCCCATACCGCTTGTGTCAATAATAAAAAATAAAATGTCTAGTAAAAAATACTACGAGTTTATGGGCATAAACTATGGATAGCTATTAAAAAGATATAAATAATATTGAACAATTAGTACGATTTATAGGATCTTTATTAATTATTGTATTTATTTTTATAAAATAAACGTGGGTGTATTGGTCATGGGTAGGCCAATTTCAAAATTTTTTGAAATATAAAAATTCATTGTGTGTAATTAATTATTCAAAAAATGAACAACATTATAATGGATATTCTTATTAAGAATGTAGTTTATGACAAAAAATATATAATAAAAAATTAAGCAAAAAATAATTATATATTAAATATAATATAAATATAAAATTATATAAAAATAATAAAATATTTATATAAAACTAATCTAATATAAATACATATTTAATTTTAATCACTAAGTTAATAAAATACGAAAGGGTGTGTGGCGCAGACTTTATTACCGATAGTTATATTTACAACGTATACTTATAAATATCATATCTACATTATATCTTTAAATATAATCAAATAAGTAAATTTATGTAATCAATACATCATTTGGGTAGGGATAGATTATTGACTAGATGTGTTGCTTATGCTAATGTATATTCAAGCTTTTACAAAAACAAAAAAATAAAAAGAGCTCGAACATTCTTTAAAATTCATAAACTGATCTTTCGTAGTTTGACGGAAATTCGGTGGCGACATTAGCAATATTTGACTTGCAAAAGCAAGCCACGCACCTTTTATGCAATGGCGTCATCGATGCTCCGCCAAACACGAGAGCGACGCACATTAGTACCGATAACTTTCTGTTTTCGAGGAATATGAGCGAGTACGTATGCCCCGAGTTTTCTCGGAGCGGTCAGTACAATGCCTGCAGCGGCAGGTCGTCAATGGTTCACACGCCCAATTTTTTATATAGTGGTGTATGCTGCAACTTTGATATTAACTTGTCGCTCGGGCTTGTTTTAAACCTACTCTTAGGTGGTATAATTAAATAACTTATGTTAAAGATAATTATATCGATATTAACTTTTTTAAGCCTCTGCTTATTATTAGTCATTCTAAATATATCTTCTCCTGCTTCTGCGGGGCCATTTGGTATATTAGCTATATTTGTTTTTGCCTATATGTCATCATTTTGTTTGATGACATTTTTTATATATTTTATATCTAAGATTATCTCCTACTTGTCTAGGATATTCATGACAAGAAAGCCCGTAGTATCTTTGGAATTTAAAAAATCTTGTTACTTTTCGTCTATAGTTGCCGCCGCGCCGGTTATGCTAGTCGGCCTTAGGTCTGTTGGTGAGACTAGTGCCTACGGCTATTTATTGGTTGTACTATTCACAGTAATTGGGTGTCTTTATATTTCAAAAAGAATTCACTAAAATATTTACATAAGCCTTATATTTACATGCTATAATTACAGATATGAAGCCAGAGATGCCAGTACAAGGGTTGGGGTTTGAAGGTCCACTTAATGTAAGTGAGCGAATAATTGCCCCCACAGCGCCCGAAGTTAGTCCTGAGACTAGCTTAAATAATAGCGTTGAAAAGTTCGAAAAGCGAAGTGAAGTCGGCGCGATTACGAGCGATATTAGTTTAGCTACATCTCTCCCTATGCCGTTCACACAGACAATAACTATCTCTGAAAATGCTGCCATAAATGACTTTCCTATAGTAGCTAATGATGATGAGCTGATTGAAAAAGAATGGGTTGATAGGGCTAAAAGAATTGTTTCTGATACTAGAGACGATCCTCATAGGCGCGATGAAGAAGTTAATAAACTACAAGCTGATTATGTAAAAAAACGTTACGGGAGGGAATTAGGCGCCGCTTAGGTAGCGGTGTTTAGTTAATAAGATGTTGGGAACGATAATAACTATATTAATTATTCTGATCTTGGCTATAGTTGTTTTTACATTTGTTTTTTTCCAGTATCGTAACGTCCTTCGTGAGGCAAAAAACTATGAACGTGGGCTAAAGATGATTCCTTTATACATACATATCCCGCCTTCTAGCGAAGATTTAGAATCAAATGGTCGTGATGAACGAGATTTGACTGAAGAGATTCTTTCACAGGCGCAAGTTATGTATAACATAATAGCCAGTACTGCTACTAAGGGTTTTAAGAGCAAAGTCTATGGGCAGAGGCATATATCTTTCGAAATCATGGCTCATAATGGACTTGTTCATTATTATGCGGTAGTGCCAACCGTATTGGTTGATGTTGTGCGTCAGGCCGTCGCGGCGGCTTATCCTTCTGCGAGGCTCGAAGAAGTGGAAGAATATAATATATTCAACGAAGCTGGAAAGATGAGCGGAACTATTGGCGGTGAATTTACTTTAAAGAAAAACTACGTCTATCCAATAGCGACGTATCAAGAGTCTAAGCGAGATGCGTCAAGGGCTATATTAAATGCATTATCTACTGCGACTCATGAAGATGGGGCTGTCATCCAGATGATGTTCAGGCCGGCTTCCGATGGTTGGGTTAGGAACTCAGTATATGCAGCTGGAAAAATTAAAAAGGATAAAGGCGCTAAATCGTCTGGACTTGGCGGAATATTTAACCCGAAGAACCTTATGGAGGCTTTTTGGCGGCCGCCAGAATTTAAAGAAGTTAAGCCTGAAGATAAACAGCTGACGTCATTAGAGCAGGGGCTAGTTGAGTCAATTGAAGAGAAGACCCGCCACCCGGGGTATGAAGCCTTAGTCCGAGTTGTTGTATCTTCTAACACAGCCGCTAAGTCACAAACGTTGCTAAAGAACATTATTTCAGCCTTTTCGTTATTTGATTCTCCTACTAACAACGGTTTTAAGTTTAGTATAGCGAAGGACATAGAGGCGTTAGTCACTGCCTATATTTTTAGGTTTTTCCCGCAATCCGTAAATCAGAATGTGCTAAATAGCGTTGAGCTAGCTTCGATATTTCATTTACCTGATCAGCATAATACGCCAACTTCACAAGTCCAGCGTCAAGCGGCAAAGCAAGTTGATGGACCAACCCAATTGAATGATGAAGGTTTCCTGCTTGGCTATAATGAATTCAGAGGAGTCAAGAAGGAGATTCGCCTTAGTACGAATGACCGTAGGCGACATACGTATTTTATTGGTCAAACTGGAACTGGTAAATCTAGCTTGCTTGAGAACTTGGCGTTCCAGGACATGATGGATGGCAAAGGCTTCGCATTTATTGATCCACACGGTGATTCTGTTGAAAAACTCTTGGGTGTAATTCCTAAAGATAGGGTGGATGATGTCATTTATTTTTGCCCGGGCGACATGGAAAACCCATTAGGGCTAAATCTATTTGAATTTGAAAATCAGGATCAACGTGACTTCTTAATACAAGAAGCGATTGCTATGCTATATAAATTATACGATCCGGGCCATACCGGAATTATTGGGCCTAGGTACGAGCATTGGTTCCGAAATGCTGCACTTACCATAATGAGCGACCCTAAGGGCTCAACGTTTATTGATATACCTCAAGTATTTAATGATCAAGCTTTCACTAACGAAAAATTGAAATATGTTACAGATCGAACCGTTTTGGATTTTTGGAATAAGGAAATGGCTCAAACGAGTGAAGCTAATAAGTCTGAGGTTCTCGGTTGGTTCGTTAGTAAATTCGGTGCTTTCTTATCGAACGAGATGATGAGAAATGTTCTAGGCCAAGTTAAGAGTGGGTTTAATCTGCGCGATATTATGGATAAAAAGAAGATTCTTTTAGTAAACCTATCAAAAGGTCGAACCGGTGAGTTAAATTCGCAGCTGCTAGGTATGATTTTTGTTATGAAATTTCAAGCTGCGGCAATGGGTCGGGCAAATATACCAGAAGAACAGCGCGAAGATTTTGCATTGTATGTCGATGAGTTCCAGAATTTTGCAACCGACTCGTTTGTGACTATTTTGTCGGAAGCTAGAAAGTATAGACTTAATCTGATTTTAGCGAATCAATTTATGACTCAATTAACGGACAATATCCGCGAGTCGATACTGGGTAATATTGGTACTGTAATTAGCGGTAGATTAGGTATTACCGATGCTGAAATTTTGCAGAAAAAATTTGCTCCTGTATTCGATGCCGAGGATTTAACAAAATTACCAAATTATCAAACGATAACATCAGTATTAATCAATGGAGTTCCTTCATCGGCCTTTAGTATGGCCTTGCTGCCGCCTATGGTTAAGCCCAATCCTCAGCTACAAGATGCTTTGAAGAGACTATCTGCGGCAAAGTATGGTCGTCCTAGGGCTCAGGTTGAGCGAGAGATATTCGATCGCTTAGGGGCGGGGGACGCCGCCAAGAAGGCCAAACTAGAGGCTATTGAAAAGCTAAAACAGGACAAAATATCACAAGCGCCTATTGGGCATATTGAATCAGAAAATATTTCAAATAACAGATATAATGGTGCCACCGGAGGGCCATCGTTTTTGGATGAATGGTTGGCAAAAAGACAACAGATCATAAGTGACAAACCTGCTTCTACTATTAGTCAAAACTCATCTGACCAAATAGTTATGCAAACCGTGACGCCATCAGACGGATTAAATATTAGAGAACAAAAGTCTGACGATGAGGTGTCGATTAGTTTAAGATAATGAAATATTTAAGATTTTCTGCCGGTTGTCATTATCTTAAGATAATCAAATATCCATCCCACTATCCAGCCTATAGCAAATGCTGCTATGGTTTCAAAGCCAGATAGATTGTAGCCTATGTTTTTGGCTAATAAGTATACAGATAGGGTTGCTATGAATGCAAAGAAAGCTCCAGATAGCATAGCGTTTGGCCTAGCTATAGTGCCGCCTATGATTTCAGTAGTTTTTTCGATAGCTTTATTGTGGGTGAATTTACTGAAAATCCTACTGCCTATTGGAAGCTCGTTTTGAACATTTGCCAAAGTTTTTTTGAAGCTTTCTTCTCTTTGTTTTTTGCCAATAGCAGCGCGAATAGTCGATGATTGTTTCAGGATTTTTTCAGCTTCCTTACTTTTTTTCTCGGCGTTCTTTGCATTATTTAGGGCTTCAAATCGAGCTTTCTCGGTACGATTCTCGATGTCTCGCTTTGACAATTCAACATCATTTTCGGGTGATTTGCTAAGTTTCTCTAGTTGTTCTTGTGCTTTCGCCTGAACTTCTATTCCACTTTCCTGATTTACGCTTAGCTTTTCTTGGTTATCACTCATAGTAGCTTAGATCGTCCCCATATTAGTATTTTTTCGAATTATTCTGATTTCTTTTTCTAACTGACGTGAACGTGCGAAGAAATACGCCGCTAATGCGAGTATGATGCAGGCGAATATTAAATTTTCGGAAGGGCCTGTTTTAGGTAGTTCGGAGGTGATTTTCTCAATCGTTTTTGGTGCTGGGCACTCGATATTAATACTAATTGAATTGCCAAATGTATTGGTTATTGTACAGTCGTAAGAAGTCTGATTACTTGACCCTTTAGCTGTTGCCGGTATGTTATCTAATATCCTAATAATAAACGTTCTTGTTTGAGATTCATTTGGCTTAAGATTTATATCCGACCAAGATATTACTCCGGTAGTGTTATTAAGACTACCTCCGCCATTATCCGTTAGTGTTGAGTATTCTAGCACATCGGATAGGTTATCTGATAGTTCTGTTGATGCTGATTGAAGGCCGGTATTTGTGATAGTTATCGTATAGCTAATTTGATCACCGGGTTTGGCGGTCACCGTAGGGGCTGACACATAACCTTGAGATATATTTACGGCTTTTTTAGACCTTATAATATTTGGTATACACGATTTATCGTTAACCCATATGGTTTCGTTGCCAGGGCAGGTTTTACATGCTTCATCGGTTGCAAGAAGTTGAGGATTAACGGAGCACTTTTGTGGCAATATTGGCGTAATTATTGGTGTTTCTGTTGTAGTTGGTACCGTAGTTGGGGTAGTTTTTGGATTTGGCATAGGTTCGGTCACTAGATTGCCGCATTCTTGCATAATTGCAAACCATCCGATAGTTTTGGATTCGCCAATCCAGCCATTAATCTTTGCGTTTGAATCATACCAAAGTCTTAGCGGCCGAGAATATACTGTAGTTATTTGGTTACCACTATTGTCATATACATTATATTGTCGCTCTCCTTCGGTGTAGCTAAAGTGGGATACGAAACCCCACGAGGCTTTTTGACCTACGGTCCACGAAGAGTATTGGGCTGACGCTATTTCCGATCGAGTAATGCCGACGTAATTCATCACGTCTTTTAAATTTCTAATATTAGAGTCGTAGGATGATAGGTAATTATCGATTGAATTTATCCCGCCGTTTACCATATCATTTTGGCTTGATGCATTTGCCGAGGTAGGCGGTTGGAATACTGCAAGAGATTGGACTATTAAAGTTAAAATTACAAAGATAAGAGCCAGGCGTCTTGTCGCCTCTTCTTTTCGTAATCTTTTTGCATAAAAACCTAGCTGTCCGACTAGGGCTGGGCTAAAGGGTAGGTTAGATACGATTTTTTTAAACATTTTTGATTTTTTATTAATTACACCTCTTGTATAACACTTTAGCATAAGAAATATGTTCAAAGCAATAGCTTGAGCGAACACAAATTATCCGTTATAATGTTGATATTGTAAATAGCTAGTAAGTCTGTAATGGATGAGGGAGTATAGAGTGATTAAACAAAAAAACGATAGTTCTTATGATGGATCACAAATTCAGGTGCTTGAGGGGCTTGAGCCGGTTCGAAAACGTCCGGGTATGTATATTGGCAGTACTGGTTATGAAGGCCTACACCATTTAATTAAAGAAATTGCCGATAACTCAATCGATGAAGCTATTGCTGGCTTCGCCACGAAAATTAGTGTAACTATCTTAGCCGACGGTGGTATCAGGGTTGATGATGATGGTCGCGGTATTCCAGTCGATAAACATCCAAAGACTGGCCTTAGTACGTTAGAGACGGTACTCACTATTTTGCATGCCGGTGGTAAATTTGGCGGCGGAAGCTATAAGGTTTCATCTGGTCTTCATGGCGTTGGTTCAAGCGTCGTGAATGCACTTTCTAACCGTATGATCGCTGAAGTTGTTCATGATGGGCATCTTTTCCATCTAGAGTTCGAACGTGGTAGGACTATCGGAGGTCTGAAAAATTTAGGGAAGACCGATAAATCACGTGGTACTTCAATTACTTTTTACCCAGATGACACTATCTTCAAAGAAACTGTCACATTTGATTATAAGTGGGTAGTAAATTATCTACGTCATCAAGCCTATCTTACGAAGGGCGTTTATACATCGGTAATTGATGAAAGAACTGGCGATAGGGAAGCTTTTTATTTCGAAGGTGGAATCCAGAGCTATGTAAAACATTTAAATGTCGGCAAAGACGTTTCTTGCGACAGTATATTCTATGTAGAAAAACAAATTGAAGATTCGGTTGTTGAAATTGCCTTGCAGTACAATGATACTTTCACGGAGATTCTAAAACCTTTTGCGAATAACGTTCTTACAATTGATGGCGGAACGCATGTGATTGGATTTAGGTCGGCTTTGACTCGTGTCATTAATGATTACGCTAGAAAAAGCGGTCTACTAAAGGAAAAGGAAGAGAACTTAACCGGTGATGATATTCGCGAGGGTCTTACGGCGATAATTCTAGTTAAGATTCCTGATCCTCAATTTGAAGGTCAAACGAAAAATAAACTTGGCAATCCAGAAGTTCGACGTTACGTTGAGCAGGTAATGAATGAGTATTTCTCTTACTACCTAGACGAAAACCCTAATGTCGCAAAAGTAATTGTCGGTAAGGCGTTATTGGCGGCTAGGGCTCGTAAGGCAGCTAGGGCGGCTCGCGATAATGTTATTCGAAAAGGTGCATTGGACGGGTTAAGTTTACCTGGAAAGTTGGCTGACTGCTCGAGCAAAAACCCAGCAGAATCTGAGCTTTATATAGTAGAGGGTGATTCAGCCGGCGGATCGGCGAAATCTGGTCGTGATAGTAAAACGCAGGCTATTTTGCCACTTCGTGGCAAAGTTCTTAACGTTGAGCGTGCGCGCCTTGATAGGATGCTTGGAAATAATGAAATTGTAAGTTTGATTAAGGCGATGGGCGTAGGCATTAGCGACCAGTTTGATATTTCTGGCCTTCGCTATCATCGAATTATTATCATGACCGATGCCGATGTTGACGGTAGCCATATTGCTACCTTGCTTATGACATTCTTTTTCCGGTATATGCGTGAAGTTGTTGATGGTGGGCATATTTATTTAGCTAAGCCGCCACTCTTTCTTATCAGGACCGGTGCTAAGAAATTCTATGCATATAGTGACGAAGAGCGTGATGCGATAATCAATAAATTGATTGCAGAACGTGTTGAAAAAGGTGTTAAGGTTGATATCGGCGACGACCGTTCGAAACAGGCTGGCGTGACATTGTTGCAACGATATAAGGGTCTTGGTGAAATGGATGCCGAGCAGTTATGGGAAACAACAATGAAGCCTGAGAACAGGGTTTTAATTCAGGTAAATGTTGAAGACGCTGAACGGGCAGATGCGATATTCACAAAACTCATGGGCGATCAAGTTGACTTAAGAAAAAGTTTTATACAAGGTCGCGCTAAGTCGTTGAATCTTGAGGAGTTGGATATATAATTATGAATGATGACAAAAACACACCAATTGAAGATGAAGTTGTTGATTTATCAACACATTCACGTGTTGTAGAAAAACAGACAATTGAAGACACTATGGAAGATAACTTCCTACGCTACTCTATGAGCGTTATTATTGACCGTGCCTTGCCGGATGTTCGCGATGGACTGAAACCAGTGCACCGACGTATTTTATACTCGATGGGCGAACAAGGTTTACGTCCTGGTGGAAAGTTCACTAAGTCGGCTCGTATAGTCGGTGATGTAATGGGTAAATATCACCCACATGGCGATAGTGCTATTTATGATTCAATGGTCCGCCTTGCTCAGAACTGGACAATGCGATACACGTTAGTTAATGGTCAAGGAAACTTTGGCTCGATGGATGGCGATCCAGCTGCCGCATCTCGATATACCGAAGCTAGGTTAGACAAAGCTGGTTTTGAAATGTTAACCGATCTCGAAAAGGAAACGGTTGATTTTCGTGATAATTATGATGGTTCAGAGCGCGAGCCAGTTGTTTTGCCTTCGAAACTTCCTAACCTTTTGTTGAATGGCCAAATTGGTATTGCTGTAGGTATGGCAACTAGCATACCCCCGCATAATTTGGATGAATTGGTAGATGCTACTATTTATCAAATCGAAAATTCAGAGACTGCTACTGTTGATGATTTGCTAAAGTTCGTGAAGGGACCAGATTTCCCAACCGGCGCAATTGTTTATGGCGGATCGCCGATGCGTCAGGCTTATCAAACTGGTCGTGGTAGTGTTGTTATTAGGGCCGTTGCGAATATTGAAGAAAACAAAAAAGGACGTAGCCAAATTATTGTTACTGAAGTTCCATTTGCCGTCAATAAGGCTACTTTGATTGAAAAAATTGCCGAACTGGTTAAGGACAAAAAGATTGTATCGATTAGTGATTTGCGCGATGAAAGTGCCCGTGGTTCTGTGAGGATCGTAATTGAACTTAAAAAAGATGCATATCCAAAGAAGGTCTTAAACCAATTATTTAAGTTGACTTCATTGCAGACTAGCTTTCACTATAATATGTTGGCATTGATTGATGGAATCCAACCGCGAATTTTAGGCCTACAAGAGATTTTGCGTGAGTTTATAAAGCACCGTCAAATTGTCGTCCGTCGTAGGACTGAGTTTGAGCTTCGTAAAGCGCGTGAGCGAGCCCACATTTTAGAAGGTTATAAAATTGCCCTAGATCATATTGATGAAGTTATAAAAATTATTCGTGGTAGTCAAACAAGTGAAGATGCTGAAGCCGCTTTAATTGAAAAGTTTAGCTTATCTTCTATTCAAGCGAAGGCAATATTGGCGATGCAACTGCGTCGCTTGGTTGGGCTGGAACGCGAAGCAATTGAAAATGAATTAAGGGAATTAATGGCTATGATTGCGAAATTTGAAGCAATTTTAGCTGATGAACAGGAAATATTTAGGATTATTAAAGAAGAACTTCTTGAAATGAAAGAAAAATACGGCGATAAGCGTCGTAGTAAGATGATTAATCATGAGATTGGAAAGTTTAGCGACGAGGAGTTAATTCCAGAAGAAGATAGTATTATATTATTAACTGCTGAGAAT
>Ga0302288_1000248_pt1 | contig 48260 bp, 41 predicted proteins | sample III_Fen_N1_1_FD_194549 | JGI IMG/M metagenome (GOLD analysis project Ga0302288, IMG submission 194549) | Peat permafrost microbial communities from Stordalen Mire near Abisko, Sweden - III_Fen_N1_1 | ecosystem: Environmental > Terrestrial > Soil > Wetlands > Permafrost | place: Sweden: Abisko...
TAGGTCTCCTTCCACCCGATCGATTACAACGGCGAGCTCCTGCCCTATTTTTTGCCGATTGATCGATTCGGATATGCCTTGCTGAACAAGCATCAGTTCGTCCAAACGGGCTTGTTTTAATGATTCAGGCACATCGTCCTTATAATGACGTGCCGCATAGGTACCTTCCTCTTCCGAATAGACAAAAGCGCCCATGCGTTCAAAGCGTGTTTCTCGCACAAAATCAAGCAGTTCGTGAAAATCAACATCCGTTTCGCCTGGATGTCCCACCATCAACGTGGTACGCAAATGGATGCCTGGAACTTCTTCGCGGATCCGAGCCAAGAGCTCCATCGTTGCTGCTTTATTGATTTTTCGCCGCATTTTGACCAGCATGGAATCGCTGATATGCTGCAAGGCCATGTCAAGGTAATTGCACACATTCTGCCTTTCCCGCATCACGGGCAGTAGGTCCATGGGGAAATCATACGGATAGGTGTAGTGCAAACGCAGCCATTCCAAATCGGGTATATCGGACAGTCGGGAAACCAGTTCAGGCAGTTTCAACGAGTGGTATCGGTCTTTTCCATAGTACGACAAGTCCTGAGCAATCAACTGGATTTCCTTTACCCCTTTCGAAACCAGTATGCGGGCTTCCTGAACAATTTCGTCCATGGGCCTGGAACGGTGTTTGCCGGTAATAATGGGAATGGCACAATAGGAACACGTCCTGCTGCATCCTTCAGAAATCTTTAGGTACGCGTAATGAGGCGGTGTGGTAAGGAAACGCTCGATGCAACCTGCGGGAGCGGGTGTTTCTCCTAAATCTGTCAACAGGTTCTCAAAATTAAATTTACCGTAAAACCCATCCACTTCGGGCATTTCACCTTTCAATTCAGCAAAATAACGCTGTGAAAGACAACCCATTACATACAAACCAGCGATGCGTCCTTTTCGACGAAGCCTGGCATATTCAAGGATGGTGTTAATGGATTCTTCTTTGGCGTCACCAATGAAACCGCAGGTGTTGATGATAACAATACTACCCTTGGGGGGTACTTGATCGTGCAAAAGGCGATAGCCTCTTGTTGAAAAATGATGCAGCAACTTTTCGGAATCCACCAGGTTTTTGGAGCATCCCAACGTAAGCAGCGTGACGGTCTTTTGTGCGGCCATCGATTGTATTAATTTGAACCGAAAAGGGAATCTACGTAACGGCGACGATTGAACAACTGAAGGTGATCAATGCCTTCACCCAGTCCAATGTATTTCACGGGAATCTGAAACTGATCGGAAATACCAATCACAACGCCCCCTTTGGCAGTACCGTCCAATTTTGTAACAGCCAGGGCTGTCACCTCGGTGGCCAACGTAAATTGCTTAGCCTGTTCAAAGGCGTTTTGTCCAGTTGATCCATCCAACACCAACAACACTTCATGAGGAGCATCGGGGACAACTTTTTTCATTACGTCCTTGATCTTGGTCAATTCATTCATCAAGCCGGTCTTGTTGTGCAACCGACCAGCCGTATCGATGATCACGACATCAGCCTTGTTGGCAAGAGCCGACTTCAACGTATCAAAAGCCACCGCAGCGGGATCGGCCCCCATGACTTGCTTGATGACTGTAGCGCCCGACCGTTCTCCCCAAATAACCAACTGCTCGACAGCTGCTGCCCTGAAGGTATCCGCGGCACCGAGATAGACTTTTTTGCCGTTCTGGGTGAATTGATGAGCCAGTTTTCCAATAGTGGTGGTCTTTCCCACTCCATTCACGCCTACAACCATGATCACGTATGGCCCTTCAGTAGAAGGAAATACGTATTCATCGCGTTCTTCACTGTCATGGGCAATGAGCAAGGAGGTAATCTCCTCCCGTAACACGTTATTTAACTCAGCCGTGTCCACGTATTTGTCACGCTCAATGCGTTTCTCGATGCGTTCAATGATGTGCAACGTGGTGGTCACCCCTACATCCGAGGTAATGAGCATTTCCTCCAGCTCATCCAAGACTTCGGTATCCACCTTTGATTTTCCGGCAATGGCGCGAGCCAACTTGGAAAATACAGAAGCTTTTGTTTTGGAAAGACCCTCTTCGAGTAAAGCCTTATCCTTCTCCTTGTTTCTTGAAAAGACGTTGAACAAACCCATTGAAAAATGTTGACTATCTAATTATACGCTAAAAAATGCCAAAGAACCACCATCAGCAGACAGCAGTTCTTCGATTCTATCATTCAACAGCAATTATTTCTTCAAATGTTCGCTGAGCTTCTCGTTCAGAATAATTTCTTCCTGGAAAACATAGGCTCCCGATTTGGGCGATTTTACCATCTTGATTACTTTGGAGAAGGCACGGCCTTCGCCTTTGTTTTGCATGGATGCAACTGTCTTTTTTGCCATGGCTTATCTTATTTAATTTCCTTATGAATGGTAACGCGTTTCAAGATAGGATTGTATTTTTTTAATTCCATACGACCCGTGGTGTTCTTGCGGTTCTTTGTGGTAATGTAACGGGAAGTACCCGGCATACCGCTTTCCTTGTGTTCAGTGCATTCCAGGATCACCTGGACTCTATTGCCTTTTGCTTTTTTAGCCATTTCTACAATCTCCTACTCTTTAGTTAAGTATCTTGATATCCTCAACACGCAAGAAACCCTTGGCACCAGCATCTTTCATCGCTGCATCCAGGCCTTTTTTGTTGATAGTACGCAAGGCATTCGCTGAAATATTCAACGAAATCCAGCAGTCTTGTTCTACCCAGTAGAACTTTTTGTGAAACAAATTCACATTGAACTTACGTTTCGTACGCCTTTTTGAGTGCGATACGTTATTCCCGGTCATTGCTTTCTTTCCGGTAATCTGACAAATTTTAGACATCGCTATCTTTTTTAGTTGTTTTTCAAATACTGACGATGGGAATTTCGCCCATCAAAGTCCGTTGTTGTCTAGTTGCTGTTAGCGGCTGCAAAGGAACACATTTTTCGTATAACACACAACCTTTCGTTTAAAAAAAGTGGAAATGGATGATATAGTGGCATTTAAATCGTTGTCAAACCATCTAACACGATTGATATAATGATTTATATTACAACCTTTACAAATGATATTAATATATAATGGGCATATTATAAATCTTTATACTATTTTTGCAAAAAAACGCATGCAGACAGATTCATGGTTTGGATTGACCGATGCTGCCATTGTTACGGAAATCGGGAAACGATTGCGGCTGTTCCGCATTGGCAGCAACCATACCCAACAGCAGCTGGCCGATCGTACCGGTCTGAGCCGTAGCACAATACGTGACATCGAACGGGGAAAACCGGTTAATTTAATGAGCCTACTTCCGGTTTTGCGGGAATTAAACCTGTTAGACAGCCTGGACACTTGTTTTCCCGGCTACGCTTCAATGCCTGTGCTTGCCAACGAACACCGTCACCGTCAACGGGTTAGGCCGACTAAAAACAAGGCAGACAAACAGCAAAAAAAATGATTCAATACCTGGAATGCTTCTATAGGGAACACCCCATGGGCGTGATGAGTTGGGAAACAAGTCGAGCCGAAGGGTGGTTTGAGTTTCAGCCTACATTCTGGCATTCTGACATCTCATTTTCTCCCCTGCTTTTTCCGAATCACCTGCGAAGTGGAAAACCGCCATTGCTCCCACTTGGTGGCAACAAAAACCAAACACGTGGCCTTCCCCCCTTTTTTGCAGATGCCCTCCCCGGAAAATACGCCTGCACCTTGTTGGATTATGCATTGAAACCATCCGGAAAATCTGTCGATACGCTGTCGCCTCTAGCTTGGTGTTCGTTGTTGGGAATACGGGGCATGGGTGTTTTTCGGTTTGATCCATCGGGATACCCGGAACTTGATGCAGTGGCCTCGGTAGATATCGGGCAATTGGTACGACACACCAACCTATTGGTGCAATCGGAAAAAAAACTGTCGGATAATCGGTTGCGCGAATTGCTTAGAAGTGGCTTGTTCACCGTTGGGGAAACGCCTGCAGCCTGGGTATCGGTTAACGACTTCACCGGTGAGGTGATTTCCGGTCAATCACCTGCGCCTCATGGATTTGACGCATGGGTTATCCACCTGGACGGCGTGCACCTTCAGGTGGAGGGGAAACGTTCACCGGACAATCCACGTGAACGGTATGCACACCATCAAAAAGCCCTCTCGTGTGGACTTGATGTATTACCTTGCCGTTTGATTCATGAGGGACAACAAACACACGTGTTGAGCAAGCGGCTCGATCGAAAAGGCGGAAACCCTGTCCACGTGCAGTCGTATAAAGCACTGCGAGAAGAAAGCGGACCTGAAGCGGCAGACAGCTGTGAAGGCTTGTTCCGATGCCTGCGATTGTTGCGCCTACCGTACAACGAACAGGTGGAATGGTACAAACGGGTTGTGTTCAATGGCCTGATTTCAAACAGGCAAGACAGCGCCGAAGACGTCTTTTTTGAGTATAAAAATGACTCAACCTGGCACTTGGCATCGTATAGCGGCTTCCCTCCTAGCCTTTCGGAAAACATGACGCTAAACGGCAAGTCGAAAGACTGGACCCTCGATGACTACCGGCTACTGGGAAAACAACAGCACATCCGTCGTTTCGAAAACGTGATACAGGAAATCAGCCGACACGTATCGGTTTGACATACACCTGTCCGGCCTCGTGCCTCACCACCACAACGGTTGTACCGGGTTCGATAAAGCTGACAAGGGCCATGGCGTCGTAATTTTTTCCATCAATAATCACCTTTCCCGAAGGTTTCAAAATTGTGGTGGCTACACCTTGCTTGCCCACAAGACTAAATATATCTGTCGGCACCCCTACAAAACCATCTTCGTTTTTTTGGGTGCTGGTTAGTGCGATGCGCTGCAGAAAACCGTCTTTCTTCCCAATCTTTGAGGTAACCCAAATCATAAGCAATATGGCTGCCACAATGCTGAGGGAAACCAGTAAGAAAGGTTCTTCCAATGCTGCTAAACCATCCACAGAGAAGGAATAATCTACACCGACCAAGGCAAACACCAAGCCGACAACCATCAAGAGGATACCGGCTATCCCCGCCACTCCAAAGCCTGGAATAATAAACAGTTCAGCCAATAGGAGCAGTACACCGACAACAAAAGCACTAATTTCCCAGTTTTGCGCCAATCCAACAAGGTACAGTGGCGCAAAATACAGGATGGCTGCTGCAACGGCTGCAATGGTGGGCAACCCTATACCGGGAGCCTGGAACTCAAACCAAATACCGGCTACGATGATCATGATGAGTATGGCTCTCAAGGCCGAACCCATTAAGCGTCCTCTCAATTTATCCACCGCTTTCAGGGTGAAAACCTCCACTTTGTAGTCGGAATACCCCACCTTTTCGCGCAATACCTCATCCACGTTATCGGCAATACCATCGCAGTAGCCGTATTTGAGTGCCTCGTTGGCGGTTAACGTCAATACCTTACCGGTATCAATCACCCCTGGAACAACCACGTCCGGATCGACCATAGCTTCAGCAATCCGTGGATCCCTACGCCATTGTTCTACCGTGTTTCCGGCTTCAACGCGCTTGATCTTTCCCTGTGATTCAGCCGTAGCCCGGATGATGCCTCGCATGTACGATTGTACCTTGTCTGAAGCGGCCGTGCCCGCCTGGTCCACCACCGTTGAAGCTCCAATCGTGGCGCCGGAACGCATGTAAATGCTGTCGCAGGCAATGGAAATCAACGCTCCGGCTGATGCCGCATTGTTGTCGATAAATACGTAAATGGGGATAGTGGCATCAAGTAGGGCCGATCGGATGGAATCAGCGTACACCACCTCGCCTCCGTAGGTGTTCATGTGAATCAATACCGCATCCATCTTATCGGTGTAGGCTTTTTCGAGGCTCTTCTGCACCAGCAACCAGGTATAACTGTTGATGCTTTCTTTCAACTCGACTTGCAGAATGTTGGCAGTCTTTCCTTTACCACCTTGTATATTCGTCGCAAAAGACGCTGTTGAGAGTTGAAACAAGGCAATCAACAACAAGATCACTCGATTTTTCATACGCACTGAGGGGTTGTTATTTTTTCAAAGGTATGTAAAGTTTTGGTATTTTTGTCGACACAATTTAAGCAATATGCACACCTTCATCCTCTTGTTGGCTTCTAACTGGCAGGCGGCTTCCAACATGGCTAAGGCAATAGACTGTTTGAGGCTTCAATTCCCCACTGAATCAACCTTCTCTCTGATTCATGAGTCGGAAGCTCAGGGTGTAGCAACGCCGCTGGCGTCCACGTACCTTAATGCTGTGTGTGCGGGAAAGACCCTCCTGTCGCTGGAAGAAATGGAACGGTGGCTGAAAGAAACGGAAAACGCCCTGGGCCGGATGCGCGGAGAAGCCGCCAAGGGACGTGTTGCCATCGACCTCGACCTGGTTGAATGGGATGATAGGATCCTGCGACCCGTTGATGCCGGTCGGTCCTATTACCTCACCTGCCTCAAGGATTTATAACAACCCCTTGGTGGAAGGTAGGTTGAATTGATGAATATCCCTGCGGATGGCCATTTTCAGTGCCCTGGCAAAGGCTTTGAAAATGCCTTCAATCTTGTGGTGTTCGTTTTCACCTTCCGCTTTGATGTTCAGGTTCATACGGGCAGCATCGCTCAGGGACTTGAAAAAATGGAGGAACAGTTCAGTGGGGACATCTCCTACCCGCTCCCGCTTGAAATCGGCTTCCCAGACCAACCAAGCCCGGCCGCCAAAGTCCATGGCCACCTGGCATAGACAGTCGTCCATCGGCAAGCAGAAACCATAGCGTTCAAGCCCACGTTTGTCGCCCATGGCCTTCAGAAGGGCTTCACCCAAGGCAATGGCCGTATCTTCTACGGTGTGATGTTCGTCCACTTCCAGGTCTCCCTTCGTACGGACAGTAAGGTCAATGCCCGCATGTTTGCCCACTTGGTCAAGCATGTGGTTAAAGAAGCCCAGCCCTGTCTCAATCTCGGTTTTTCCGCTACCATCAAGATTCACTTCCACATAAATGTCTGTCTCGCGGGTCTTTCTGGAAACCACGGCTTTGCGGCCACCTGCGTACAAAAAAGCAGCGACGTCATCCCAGTTTGGGGAAACAAGTACACACACAGTTGCCAACCCTTCCGTTTGCATCAGACAAGCCATTTCACTGTCAGCGGGTTGCATCAGGATGGCCTTGCACCCTAAGTTGGCGGCCAATCGAACATCGGTCAGTCGATCACCAATTACAAACGAATCCTTTAGGTCGTATTCTTCCGAAAAATACCCCTGCAACATGCCAATGCCCGGTTTACGGGTGGGCGCATTGTCCTTCGGCATGGATTTGTCAATGTGAATGGCGTCAAATTCGATGCCTTCGTTGGAAAATGCCTTGATGATTTTTTGCTGGATGGGCCAGAAGGTCTCCTCGGGAAACGAATCCGTCCCGAGTCCATCCTGGTTGGTGACCATGATAAAATCCATATCAAGCTTGGTACGCAGAAAATGCAGGTTTCTGAACACACCGGGATAAAACTCCAGGTCATCCAAGCTGTCAAGCTGAAAGGTCACAGGCGGTTCAATGACCAAGGTTCCGTCTCTGTCAATAAACAAGAGGCGTTTTTTCGAGCTTGCCGGCGATTGGGTAGTATCCATAGCAGGGTATGTTAGATTAAAGTATTCATTAACAGCATTGATTCAGGGCTTTCAACAGGGCTCCATTTTCAGCCGGTGTACCCACGGTAATGCGTAAGCATCCGGCACAGAGAGAGACAGCATGGCGGTTCCTGACAATCACGCCTTGCTTCACCAGGCAATCATACACCGCATTCGGGTGGTCCACCTTCACCAGCACGAAGTTGGCGTCAGACGGATAAATGGCCTTAATTAAACTGCATGTACCCAATTTTTCCACCAAGACAGCCCGCTGCTTAACCAGCATGTCCACCCATTCGTTCTTGCGTTCAAGGTGGTCAACAGCTTCCATGACAAAACGTTGGGTCAGGGTATTGATGTTGTACGGGTATTTCACTTTGTTGAAATAGCGAACAATTTCCGGTTGAGCGAACGCCATGCCCAAACGAACAGATGCCATACCCCAGGCTTTCGAGAACGTTTGAAGGATAATCAGGTTGGGATATTTCGCTAACCAATCCAAGTAGCTTTCTCTGTCTGAGAAGTCAATGTAGGCCTCGTCAATCACCGTGATACCGCCAAAACCCTCCAACACCCGCTTGACTTCCTCCATGGAGAGATCATTGCCGGTCGGGTTGTTGGGCGAACACAAAAAGATCACCTTGGTGTGTGCGTCAACAGCCTTGAGTAAGTTGTCTGCATGTAAGGTGAAATCCTCACCCAACAGGACGCCGCGGTATTCCACGTTATTGATGTCTGCACAGACCCTGTACATGCCGTACGTTGGATCAATGGCCACGACGTTGTCCACACGGGGTTCGCAAAATACCCTGTAAACGAGGTCGATGGGCTCGTCGCTGCCGTTTCCGAAAAACAACTGGTCGGGATGTACACCCTTGATAGCGGCTACCTTATCCTTCAGATCACGCTGCAAAGGATCCGGATAGCGGTTGTACGGCTGGTTCAAAGGGTTCTCATTGGCATCCAAAAAGACGGATGCCTCACCTTGATACTCGTCGCGAGCCGACGAATACGGTTTTAGTTTTTGTATGTTGGTTCGTACCAACTCATTGAGTGTCATAGGCTATTTTTCTTCGTTCAGTTGTTGCAACCGAATGGTGACGGCTTGTTTGTGGGCTGTCAAGGCTTCGGCTTCGGCCATTACCTCAATGACAGGTCCCAATTTTTTTAGTCCTTCCGCAGTAATTTCTTGGTACGTGATGCGCTTCCTGAAACTGTCCAGATTCACCCCGCTGTAGGCTTTGGCATAGCCGTTTGTCGGTAAGGTGTGGTTGGTCCCCGAAGCGTAATCGCCCGCACTTTCCGGTGTCAGGTGCCCGATAAACACGGAACCGGCATTCGTGATGCGTTCAGCCACCAGCCTGGCGTTCTTTAGTTCCAGAATCAGGTGTTCGGGAGCGTATTCATTGGTTGCATCGATGGCTTCTTCCAAGGAAGAAAGAACCAGTATAATGCTGTTTTTCAGTGATTCAACAGCAATATCCTTTCGTGACAACGTCTGCAGTTGGCGCTCAACCTCAGCTTCAACCCTGTCGGCCAAGACTGCATGTGTGGTCAAGAGGATGGACTGGCTGTCGCGGCCGTGTTCAGCCTGTGACAAGAGGTCGGCAGCCACAAATGCCGGATTCGCGGTTTCATCGGCCAATACCTCCACTTCCGAAGGGCCGGCCGGCATATCGATGGCAATATCGTGCAGTCCGACCAACTGCTTAGCGGCTGTAACGTATTGATTTCCAGGGCCAAAAATCTTATATACCTTGGAGATGCTCTCCGTACCGTACGCCATGGCAGCAATGGCTTGGGCGCCTCCTACCTTGAATACGCGCTTTACACCTGCCACCTTGGCTGCGTACAACACAGCCGGATGAATGCAACCGTCCTTTCCCGGAGGGGTGCACAATACAATTTCGTTGCAACCGGCCAAATGAGCCGGAATGGCCAGCATCAGTACTGTGGAAAACAAGGGAGCCGATCCTCCTGGTACGTACAAACCCACCCGTTCAATGGGCAACGCCTTTTGCCAACACGTCACACCGGTAGTGGTTGTCACACTGGGTAGCGGCATATCCTGAGCTGCATGAAACACCGTGATGGTCTGCTTGGCTATATTAATTGCATGCTTTAAATCATCTGATACATGATCCTCAGATTCAGCTAGTTCTAATTCAGAAACCTCAAGACAGTCTAACTCTACGCCATCGAATCGGCGTCCATAGTCAAACAGCGCCTGATCACCTCGATCCTTGACATCGGCAAGAATGGCGGCCACAGTGTCGAACAAGGTGTCCACAGACATAAGCGGCCTTTTAAGCAGAGCCGGTATGTCTTTGGAAGCGGGTAAATCGTAACGTTTCATGGATGAATGGTTGATTTCACAGAATCATTTTCTCTATGGGTAACACCAAGATGCCTTCGGCACCAAGTCCTTTCAAGCGGCCGATGATTTCCCAGAATTTCTTTTCTTCGATCACGGTGTGCAAAGAACTCCAACCTTTGTTTGCCAAAGGCATGATAGTCGGGCTTTTCATGCCTGGCAACTCGTTGACAATGGCCTGGATGTTCTCGTTGGGCACGTTCATCAAGACGTATTTTTTATTTTCAGCCTGTTGCACTGCCTGGATACGAAACAACAGTTCGTCAAGTACGGCTTGTTTTTCTTCATTGAGAGCCGAATGGCCTATCAGCAAGGCTTCCGATTGCATCACAACCTCCACTTCCTTCAACTGGTTGCTGACCAACGTGCTGCCTGAACTGACAATATCAAAGATGCAGTCGGCCAAACCAATGCCCGGGGCAATTTCCACAGACCCGGTAATGGTATGTATTTCAGCTGTGACGTTCTTGGATTTTAGGAAATCTTCCAAAATTACAGGATACGATGTGGCTATCTTTTTTCCGTTCAACCAATTGGCACCTGTGTATTCGATCGACTTGGGGATGGCAATGGAAAGACGGCACTTACTGAATCCCAGTCGTTTGACAATGATGGCATCCTCCTTTTTCTCGCAAAACTCGTTTTCTCCTACCACACCGACATCAGCCACACCGGTGGCAACAGATTGAGGAATGTCATCGTCTCGTAAAAAAAGAATTTCCATTGGAAAATTCTTGGAGGGTACCAACAAGGTGCGTTTATCGGACACAAGCTTGATGCCAGCTTCCTGAAGCAGCAACATGGTATCTTCATTGAGTCTTCCCTTGGACTGAACAGCAATGCGTAACATAGGCTAAAAGAGTTTATTAATAATTGATTGGAACATAAAAAAGGCTCACCAGTATTGCAACGGTAAGCCTTATAAAATATCCACGACTTCTACAGCCAACCGTTTAACGTCTTGCGCAATGATGGTGACCGAGGTGATGGATGCGTTGTATCATTTTCTTGATGATTGATGCTGCAAAAGTAAACAAATATCCGGATTTCATCAATAAAAATTGGTATTTTTGCTGTGTATTTTTATATACCCTCTTCTATGACAAAGCTCAAAACAAACACGTTGCAAGAATTGTTGTTCAACAGTGTTGAAACATACGCAGAAAAACTGGCCTACACTTATGGGGATATGGACAGCGTCACCTACACCGAGCTGGGTACTCGCGCGGCTCAGTTGCGCTATTACCTGGCCTCACACGGCATTGTCCGCGGTGACAAGGTGGCGTTAATCAGCGAGAACATGCCAAACTGGGGTGTCTCCTATTTTGCGTTGGCCTCCATGGGGGTTGTGATTGTACCGGTATTGGTTGATTTCTCAGCTGTAGAAATTAACACCGTCCTCAATCATGCCGAAGTCAAGGCCTTGATTGCCTCCAAGAAGGTATTGAATAAGATTTCTGGAAAGATTGAATTTTCCGGATTGACCATTGAGATTAACCACTTTTCGAATGCCCAACAGGGTGAGAAGGTTGACTTCTTTTACACCAATGCTGGAGCTGACGCTCTTAACTGGCAACCGGAGACCACAAACCCGGAAGATTTGGCCTGCATCATTTACACTTCAGGAACCACAGGGCGTTCAAAGGGTGTGATGCTGACCAACGAAAACCTGGTATGGGATGCCATCATGTGTTGGACGTTATATCCCATGGCTGACGATGATATAGCCCTTTCTGTCCTGCCGTTGGCCCATACCTATGAATGTACACTGGGGTTGATTCTGGGCACCATGAATGGCTCTACCACCCATTACATCGACAAGGCGCCTACCGCCAATGTCCTAATGCCGTTGTTCAAAAAATACCACCCCACTTTCCTCCTGACGGTGCCACTCATCATTGAAAAAATCTACAAGGCGGGCGTTAAGACCGCTTTTACCAAATCGGCCTTTATGCGCTTCCTGTTTGGCCTCAGACCCACCCAATACCTATTACACCGGGTTGCCGGTAAAAAGCTCAAGCGACTGTTCGGAGGGCACATCCGCTTTTTTGGCATTGGAGGCGCGGCCGTTTCCACAGAGGTGGAACGTTTTCTCAGGGATGCAGGCTTTCTCTATTCGTGCGGATATGGCCTAACTGAAACATCCCCGATGATTTGTGGGTTGAGCGTGAGCAATACGGTATTCCGGTCGGTCGGCCCCCCCATGAAAGGCATCGAGTTAAGGCTGGACGACGTCAATCCCAACACGGGAGAAGGCGAAATCGTTGTCAGGGGACGAAACGTGATGAAGGGATATTTCAAAGAACCTGAAATGACGGCCGAAGTATTGCAAGCAGATGGTTGGTTTCATACGGGTGACCTGGCCGTGCTGGACAAAAAAGGCAACGTGACGCTAAAAGGACGCAGCAAAAACATGATTCTGGGAGCCAGCGGTGAAAATATCTATCCCGAGGAAATCGAGGCCATTATCAACGAAATGGATAATGTGGTGGAATCGGTGGTGTATCAGCATAAGGGTCGATTGGTGGCCAGTGTGTATCTAAACAAGGAAGAATTTGCCAAAAAGTACCACGACATGCTTTCAAGCGCATACAATTACCAGGATGAATTGGTCAAACGCATGGATGCTTACTCGAAAGAATTGAGGGTCAAGGTAAACCAGTTGGTCAGCCGACACGCCCAGCTCAACGACGTGGAAGTACGGAACGAACCGTTTGAAAAAACGGCTACCATGAAAATCAAGCGTTTTCTAATCAACAAAGGAAAAAGCAACGACGACAAGGGCTCAATTACGACTTGACCCCTTGACCCCTTGTCTCTTTGATTTATTCCCAGTAGGTAAAATGACGGGGTTGGGTTACTTTATCATTCCATATTTCTGATAAAACAGCTGAATCAACCTTAGAACGATAACTTCTAGAAATCCAGTTTCCTTTGGCGTCATACACGTAATCGCTGTATTCTTCGTCTAAACCAGCCCCAACTTTACCGATGATATCGCCATTCTCGTTGTAACTGTAAGTGATCGCACTAAATATTTCACCACCTTGTTTGTATTCAACGCTAATTGGTAACAAATAATCGCAATCCGACTTAAACGTGGTCACCGTGCTGGATAATCCACTATACACTACTTCCGAAGTCAGGACACGACCGTCAGATGCATACGTAAAGCTACATTGAATGTATTTTGATCTCATCGTAACTGGAAACAAACCACCGTTGAATGTAAGACTCGTGGTATCAGCATTCTCTTCTTGAGCATAGATCATATTCATGTTCTGGCGTGAATAGGAGGAAATCATCCATATAGAATCACCACTTGCAACGAAGCGCGTTGATTTCATATTTCCGTTTATACCGGCAATATTCCTGACCAAGTGCATTTCAGTACCACTATTTTCTGTAATTGGCAGGTACTTGCCGAATGTACCATAGGTATAGCTGGTCGTATCAGCATTTATTCCTGCACCCATACTCCAACTATATATCTCCCTTGTTAACTTTCCATTCGAATAGGTAATTAATTTTTGGTTCTCTTGATTGTCAACGTTTGAAATATAAGAGATAATATTGCCCGATTGGTTGAACGTGGTGGTAGTGATTGAATCATCGGTGACCATCGTTTTCACCTTTCCCTTTAAATGCAGTTGAAAAGCCGCACTTTTATTCCAATAAATGGAGGCTAATTCGTCGGCATTTTCGTTGGTCGTACCTTCTTCACAGGATGTCAGGCAACATACGCCCACAAAAAAGGCGCTTAAAAAAAACAAAGATCTGATTTTCATTGGTTTGAAATTTTATTGGTTAACTGGTTAATCTTTTTTTAGCATGGAACGGAGTAACCCATCCTTTGATTGGACACGGACCATATAAAGCCCCTTAAGAAGCTGGTTGATGCGCACTTCTCCTCCTTGAATGGTGGAAGATAATACACTTCGTCCGGCCATATCGAACAACTCAATCGAACACCCTTCAAAAGAAGCATTGAAACGAATGCGATCGGAAGCAGGATTGGGTACTATAGAAAATGCATGGTCCGATGTTGGCTTTGACAGTCCGGTAATAACATTTCCGGAAATACCATTGTACGATAAAGAGAACGCTACCCCTACCTGTTTTTGGCTGGAAGACAGCACACAGGTGTTTTTAGTCAGCATCAATTGGCCGGGTATATCTACCAAGACATCATAGGTTCCATAGGGTAAGTGATTCAGTGCAAACTTCATATTACTCAATGAGTCGACAGCCACAACAGTATTGACCCCTGACTGCACGGCGTATACCCTCACCTGCTGATTTTGGTCAATCGCCCATAGCAATGCCGGTTGATTGCAGGTGAGCGTACCGGTAATTGAACCTTCATTGGCCGGTAACAGCGATTGAGGATTGGCCGGCTGGTTGATGGTCAACACGGGCAGGCTATCTGTAGTAAACGCCACAGGTGACGCATCCTCCCACAGCAACGATGATGGAAAGTAGGTAGATGGCAGGTTGTCTGAAACCGTCCGTACAATGTACGAGCCTTCAGGAAGCAGCCCTTCATAAACACCCGTTTCAACCGCTGAATCCACCTTAAAAATGGAATCATTTGCTTGACGATACACCTGCAACGAAAGTGGCAGCAAGGTTTTATTCTGCATGACCTGAACTCTCAATGGAGCGACACGGTACCACAACCCCAGGCTGTCATCCACCAAATTGGCGTACTTATGCCCTTTATTCATGAGAAAAATTGGCGTATAGTCCATAAAATCCATTTTCCAGGTACTATCCGGTTCGTCCACCAGCACTTGGCCTTTTTCATTAAGTACCCGAGTGCCATTGTTATTATTGATAAATACCAACTCCATCAAGCTGTCAGCCACTACTTTATGCTGACTAAAATCTGACAATCTCCATTCATTCGACAAGGCAGGAAACGATCCGATCACGTTCAGCTGTTCGTTCAATAGTTTAACGGAATCGTCCATTACCTTGGCAAATATAATAAAACCGTTTTCCTTAATCGCATAATCGGTAAAGGTTCCAATGGAATCCATTTCTGGACAAGAAAGCACAACGCCGTTATAATTCACAAAGACCGTTTTATTTTTAGAAGGCAACCAAAGCGCGGTTGCTGCTCTGTTGGTGGGGTTATCTACCATTTTTAACAACGTACCGTTTTTATCTGTTAAAAAATAGCGGTTTGAATACCCAAGGACCCCACCTTGATTATCCCTGATGTAACTTTCAAAAGAATGCAGGAAATAGAGGTTGTGGCCATCGTACAGAGGTTCGTATGTGCTGGAATAATTTAAATTGCTCAAATTGATTCCCATGGAAGAGAAATTATAGTCAAGCTCCTTATAGACAGAATAATCCAGATTGTAAATAGTCGACCTCATACAGGTTGCTTCCGAGCCAAATGGATGCTTATTCGTTAACAACGACATATTCATGTTATCTGTAAGTATGCGCGCCGTATCGTCAATTACAGCCACTTGTCTGAACGTGGTGCCTGTTGGGAAGGTGTATTCCAAGATTCCTGTCTTGAGATCATAAATGGAACCTGTCATGATTTGCATGGTTTTCCACCCATGCCAGCCATCGATGTCAAAATATATGGTATCGTTTGTAATGTGTTCGCCTGTAATTTTCAGCTTTTCACCGCCCTCTATCATCCGTGCTCCATGAAATGAAACCGGAAAAGAATACAGCGAGTCGTTCGATTCGTTTAGTACAGTCGTTTCATCGAAATAGATATTTTGATCCTCCGTTTCGCAGGTGTATCGCCAATAATAGACGGGCTTATCATTTTCAATGTTTTCAATAACATCGATGCCGTTGTGGAAAAACATAACAAATTTGTCGATTGGCAATTCGCGGTAGAATGTACGAAACACGGTGAAATCAGGATTGAGCAAACGAACCGTTACACCTTGTGTTTTTCGGAGGGTGTCTTTGGCAATTTCGATGGTCAATAACTTATCCCCTGCTCGTTTAAACGTGCGTTTCTGTGTAGAAATAACAAGGGAATCATTCAATTCAGCGCCCTTTTTGTACGACTGGGCTTCGGAGTATTGAATGCTGCTGTTGAGCAACATCGTGACTAAGACAACAAACAATGGAACGGATGGTAAAATTCGCTTCATTTTCATAGTGGTTTTTGAATGTGGTTATTATTGGTTGTAAAAATAGATGTATTAACATCAGAATGTGGATGCAATTGATAAAAGAAGTCCATGCAAAATGTATATTTTCTCATAAATACCGCTATTTTTGTACAACACCGATTACCGATTTTCCATACACGGACATGCTGAAAACAACACTATTGCTCTCTCCCGTTTATGTGACGCTGTTTTGGTTTGTATTGTTGGTCATCACCAAAACGAAAAATCATTACCCTAAGCAGTTTTTAGGTGTATTCATGGGATCGTGTACCATTATTTACCTATCTCACTTCCTCTATTTTTCTTCGTTAATGAACGTCTATTATTGGGTGGATCCGTTCTATCAATACGCATCATTGCTTGTATACCCATTGTATCACATCTATTTTCGCTTATTGACCATTGAAGAACACTTTTCGCTACGGCATGATGGCATCTATCTGGTACTTCCAACCCTTATTTTTCTGCTGTATTTTTCCGGTTACCTTTCTATTCCCTCCATGATGTTCAAAGCTTGGTTGAACGATAACACCTTGTTTGCCGAACACCACGGCATTCAATTCATGAACCTTCTTAAACGGATAATTCCCGTTATTTTCATTGTTCAGGCATTCTATGCCATGGGGGGCAACTTTTGGTTGATAAGAAAGTACAGAGACAAGGCGGAACAGTATTATTCCGACATGCAGGACACCGGTAATGGTAGCATATTGATGCTCAATATTATTCTTATAATCACGGCCACCTCTTCTGTCGTATTGTGTGTGTTGGGAAAGGATTTTTTCAAATATGAAATGACTGGTTTGGCGTTGGCATCCATCATCTTCTCCTCATCGCTGTTTCTTATTGGTTGGCTCGGTTACAAACAAAAAGCGGTGAACCCTAATTATGAGAAACCGACAGACAGAATGGATCCATCAGAAACACTATCCATAATCAAACAACGTTTTTTGCTCGAAGGAATTTCCAAGTTGTTTGACAAAGATCGAATCTACCTGAATTCGAACCTGACCATTCAAGACATCGCATTAGCCGTAGGTACGAACAGAACCTATGTATCGACCATCATCAATCAATCGTTCAACCTTAATTTTTGCCGGTTTGTTAACGAGTATAGAATTACCTCGTTGGAAAAAATGATTGCTGAACAACCCGACTGCTCGTATACTGAACTGGCAGAAAAAAATGGCTTTGGATCGGTCGATTCAATGAAACGCGCTATCCAGTTAAAAACAGGTCTTTCTTTCTCCGAATGGAGGCAACAAAAATCCATGGCACGCAACCAGTGATTGAAAACTGACATTTTCCTCTATCTTGTAGAAAAGTCTTCCGTTTTGTAAATTTGCGGCACATAACACTACACCATTAATTAAAAATCGCATGAAAAAAATTCGCGCTGCCATCATTGGCTATGGCAACATCGGTCAGTATGTGCTACAGGCATTGCAAGCCGCACCCGACTTTGAAGTCGCCGGTGTCGTTCGCCGCACCCTTACTGAAAAAACGCCTTTGGAATTGACCCATATTCCTGTGGTAACCGATATTCGACAATTGAAAGACGTGCAGGTTGCCGTATTGTGTACGCCAACCCGTAGCGTGGAGGCCTATGCCAAGGATATTTTATCGTTGGGCATTAACACCGTTGATAGTTTCGATATCCACGGTGGAATAGTAGACCTCAGGGCAACCTTGGGTAACGTAGCCAAGGAAAACAAGGCCGTTTCTGTCATCTCAGCCGGTTGGGATCCGGGAAGTGACTCCCTTGTCAGAGCATTGATGGAAGCCGCCGTTCCCAAAGGGGTTACCTACACCAATTTTGGACCGGGTATGAGTATGGGACACACCGTTTGCGTAAAATCAAAACCCGGTGTAAAAGCGGCTCTTTCTATGACAATACCCTTAGGCACAAGCATTCACCGCCGCATGGTTTACATTGAACTCGAAGAAGGGTACGATTTCGACAAGGTAGCCGCTTCCATCAAGGAAGATGCCTATTTTGCACACGATGAGACACATATCCAGCAAGTGGATAACGTAGACGCTCTTATCGATATGGGACACGGTGTCAACCTGACCCGTAAAGGCGTATCCGGACAGACCCAAAACCAATTGATGGAATTCAACATGAAGATCAACAATCCGGCATTGACGGCCCAAATTCTGGTAGGCGTCGCACGAGCCAGCATGAAACTCGCTCCGGGTGCTTACACCATGATTGAGATTCCGGTAATCGACATGCTGTTCGGAAACAAAGAAGACTTAATCCGCAAGTTGGTATAATCGAACAAATTTGACCCTACTGTTAGGCTGTATTGAAAGCAATTTCAGTACAGCCTTTTTTACAGGTTCCTACCCACAAGGTCGCCAAACCAAACGGCCAGCAAGCAACAAGCAAGGCTGGCAATGACATAGCCGCCAAAAAGTAGAAACTGACCGGACCGCAAAAAATGGAAACCTTCGTTTGAAAAGGTTGAAAAAGTAGTGAAACCACCGCAGAAACCGACTGTCAACAATAAGCGCCAATCGCTGCCCATCAGTTGGCGGGCAAATAAGGCATAGAATAAACCAATCAAAAAACAACCAACTACGTTGACAAGAAATGTTGCCAATGGAAAGTTAATCAAGGTCACCCACCGTGCAATCAAGGAACGCAAAACACTGCCTACCCCTCCTCCAATAAACACAAAAAACAGGTTGCGCCACATCACACAAAAACTTTTGAATAGGGAGCCGTATCTAAAGAGGCAAATTTTCCTTCCAGAAAACGAAAATATCCAGACATGGCCACCATCGCCGCATTATCTGTCGTATAGGCAAATTTTGGGATGTGCATGGTCCAGCCGTACTGTTTGGCCGCTTCGAGTAAAGCATTCCGCAAACCGGAATTGGCAGAGACGCCACCGGCAACAGCCACCTCTTTAATGTGTAAATCGTTGGCTGCCTTTTTCAGTTTATCCATCAGAATATCGATGATGGTTTTCTGCAAGGATGCACACAAATCAGCCAGATTTTGATCGATGAAATCGGGATTAAGTGCCAATTCATCACGTAAACGATACAGAAATGAGGTTTTCAATCCACTGAAACTGTAATTGTACCCGGACACCTGAGGCTTACTGAATACAAAGGCTTTCGGATTACCCTGTTGAGCCAATTTATCGACAACTGGACCTCCTGGATACGGCAATCCCATCACCTTGGCACATTTGTCAAACGCTTCACCGGCTGCATCATCGATGGTCTGGCCGATCATTCTCATGTTACTGGTCGATTCCACCACGACTAATTGCGAATTGCCACCGGAAACCAACAGACACAGAAAAGGAAACTGCGGCGATTGATGAGCCTCTCCTTCCGTCTTGATGAAATGAGCCAAAATATGTGCTTGGAGGTGGTTGACCTCAACCAATGGAATCTGTAACGAGCGCGCAAACCCTTTGGCGAACGAGGTGCCTACCAACAGCGAACCCATCAGGCCGGGCCCTCTGGTAAAAGCCACTGCCGAAAGGTCATTTACCTGTACACCGGCTTGCTTCAAAGCTTGATCGACAACAGGAATAATATGCTGCTGATGAGCCCTTGAGGCCAACTCCGGAACCACGCCACCATAGGCCTCGTGCACCTTTTGACTGGCAATAACATTCGATAAAAGCAGACCATCCTTGATGACTGCAGCCGACGTATCGTCACAAGACGATTCAATACCTAATAGGATTGTTGAAATCATGTTAACAAATAGACCTTATATATTCCGACAGTTCGTACAACAACATGAACGTATTTTCGTATTTTTGTCAAACCATCAACCGAAACGCATCAAGAACAGCACAAAAATACCAAATAATTTTGAAACGGAAGGGGTTTATCGTACTAACCAGCCTGCTGGTCTTGCTGGGAATCGCACTGTGCGTGCTGAATTCCCCGACCTTTCAGCGCCGTTTGGTTCGAGAAATTACCCAATCCTTTGTTGATAAAAGCGGCTCAAAACTGAGTATTGAACAGGCCAACATCAATCTGTTCAGGGGTATTGTCCTTCACAACGTCGTGTTGAGTGACAGTCTGGGAGTCCCTTTTCTGAAAGCCGATCGATTGGAAATAGGCGTTCGGATTATCCCTTTGCTCAAACGACGGGTTGAATTGCACGCATTAAGGATCATCAAGGCCGATATCCGATTGTTTCGGAAAACACCGGATGCACCATTAAACATCCAAGCCTTTTTATCCTCGTTTAAATCTTCCCAAAAAAAGGAAAGCAACTGGCAAATCCAATTCCGTCACATCATGATCAGGGAAAGCAACATCAGTTATGATGTAGTGTCCGAACCCTCAACAGCCGGAAAATTCGATAAAAATCACCTAAAGATTGAACAACTCTCAACCTTGGTGCGATTGAACCTGTCTCCCCACTCGATTTCCCATACCCTCACCATTGTCAAGCTGAACGCGTCGAACTGTTGCGGAATTCCCATCAAAAATCTGACAGGCAAGGTTAACCTAAACGAGCATCACAGTTCTATTCAATCCTTGCGGATCGAAACAGCAGGAAGCACCCTCCGATGCCCAGAAATAGCTGTATCCTATCCACGATGGGCTACTGCATTCACAAACCTTGACGCCCTCACTTTCTCTCCCATGGTGTTGAACGGACATATTTTGCCGTCAGAATGGGCCTTTTTATATCCCGAACTTGCGGATGTAGTCAAACCGGTTTCATTTTCTTTTTCCATGCAAGGATCCACCAATGAATGGAAGATTGAACACATTAGGCTGTCATTGGAAGATAGGGTACAGTTGGAGGGAAATGTAGCCATTACCCATCCACTTACCCCTGCATTACTGAGCCTGAATGGACGCATCGATTTGCTTAAGTTGACACCAAAGGGCATTGAATTTTTGTATGTATTATTCGCTAAACAGCCTTCCAACCTAACGGTACTGCACAATCTTGGGGTCATTAGTTACATGGGAAACGTGGCTTATAAGAACCGAATGATTGACCTCAAGGGTGAATTCACGAGCGCCGCAGGCCCATTGAGCACCAACGCGTCCATGACAATCAACCGCAACAAGTCGTTGCAGTTCAACGGTCGGCTCGTTACAACTGGCTTCAACCTTGCACGGCTTTCAACCACCCGATCCGATCTAGGGATGGTAGCCATGGACATTGCCCTTGATGGCTCACAAAAACGCGACTCGATTAACGGAAAAATAGTAGGAACCGTTGGGCTGTTGGAAATCGGAGGATACACTTACCACAACATTGCCCTTGACGGATTTTTTTCTAACAAGCATTTTCAAGGAAGAGCAAGCTTAAACGACGAAAATGCCAAACTGGATGCTAATGGATTGATTGACTTTTCTGCTACTAACAATCACTATTTGTTCGATTTATCAGCCAGTCAAGTCAACCTGCATGCGTTGCACGTACTGAAAAAAGGTACCTCTTCAGAACTGGCGTTCAAACTTCAAGCCGATTTCACCGGTAAAACGGTGGAAGACGTGCAGGGTGATGTGCACGTAGAAGGATTGACCTTCAGCCAAAACGGAAAAAAGGTTACCATCAAGGACATCAAAGCCAAATCAGTGCAAAATGGCCAAAACTCTACCTTGAACGTGACATCAGATGTATTGGATGCATCCATCGATGGCCGCTTCAAGTTGAATCAGCTCAACGCATTATTCAGCCAATTGGTCAACCAATACGTTCCTTCCGCCTTCACCTTGCCACCATTCAAAGCCCCCTCGTTGCAGAGCGACATTGACCTTCATGCCACTTTATATCCTTCGGATAGTCTGGCATCGGTCTTGCAAATTCCACTCACCTACCAACAGAACATCAATTTAGATGCTTCATACAGATACAAAACGCATAAATTCAGAATAAGAGCGGCTGCACCCACAATCACCTACAACAAAACATCCTTTCAATCGCTTAACTTGTTGGTAGAAAATCCGTTGAATGAATTAAAGTGCATAGCGCATGCTCAGACAGGCAATGAAAGTTCCCCGATGGAAATCGATGTTGACATCCGTGCCTTAAACGACAAAGCGGCCTATAAATTCTTCTGGAGCAATTCCGGTACAGAAACCCACACAGGTACGATTCAGGGAGATGTGCGGTTCAGCCGAAATCCAACAACAGGACAACCGATTGTCGATGTGGGTGTTAATCCGTCTGAGATCATCCTGAACGACTCTACATGGCGCATTCATCCGGCATCGGCACAACTGAACAACGGTCGCATCCATGTGGAATCGTTTCAATTGTCTCACGGGGATGAATTTATACGAATCAACGGGATTGCTTCGGCACAGTTGAACGACACCCTGTCTGTTTCCTTCAATTCATTTCGACTGGATGAAATCATCCGCCTATTGCCAAAAGGCAATTTCTTTGTTGGAGGAAAAATCACCGGAAAGGCCAATTGCCCGCATTTATTGAAAAACGGCACGATGGATGCCAACCTGTCTGTTGAATCGTTCTCTATGAATAATGTGGTAATGGGAAACCTCAATGCATCAACCCAATGGAACATGAATCGACGCGCATTGGAACTTGCAGGAACCCTACATTCATTTGCAAAAGAGAACGAGCCATCCAGGGTATTGGTTACTGCAGCGGGTGACTATTTTCCCTATTCAGACAATCTGAATATCGACATTGACGCCCATCAAGTGAACTTACGCTTTTTGGAACCCTATTTGAATACTGTCGTTCAAAATCTAAACATCGTAGGATCCGGCAAGATCCGATTGATTGGCCCAATGAAATCTATTGGTATTTACGCCAATGTTTATGCTGAAAAATCATCCTTCAACATCGGCCTGCTGAATACGACGTATTCGTTTTCCGATTCCGTATTTGTCACACCGACTAAGATCTCATTCAACAACATAAAAGTAAGCGACAAAGAAGGAAACACCGGAAATGCAAGTTGCATGATCCGACACAATCATTTCAAGGACATGCGTATACAACTGAATGTCGATTTTAACAAGATGCTGGTCATGGATCTTCCGGAAACACCCAACGCCTTGTTCTACGGAACCGCTTATGGCAGTGGCAAGGTCAGTATTTCAGGCCCGCAAGACAACATCTCCTTGGATGTAAATATGCGAACGGAAGACAGGACAAAGGTGACAATTTCACCCATGGAAGCTACCGATGACTTGGATGAGAATTTCCTGCAATTTGTCACGTTTACTAAACGGTACAGACAACCGACCCCTGTACAACCTCCTATTTTCAGAAAAGAGATGCAACCGACAAGCTTGATTAAGGATCCATCCAATATGACCATCGATCTCCAAATTGAGGCCACACCGAGCGCAGAGCTGACCCTGATCACCGACCCGAACACGGGTGATGAAATCAAATCCAGGGGCTCCGGTGCCATTCGGGCGGTGTTCGATGACAATTCCGACATCAACCTATTTGGACGTTACACCATTGAAAACGGTAGCTACAAATTCATCTACGAAAACATCATCCGACGTGACTTTTCCATTGTCAGGGGCAGTACCATCAATTTTTCAGGAGATCCCTTTGCCGCTCAGTTGGACATTACCGCAAACCATACAGTCGATGCACAGCTTTTCGACTTGATACCCAGTAGCGAACTTGCTTCCTTGAACCTGATTAAAAATTCCATTCCCGTGAACTGTGTCCTGAAATTGGGCGGAGAACTGCAACGTCCTGACATTAAACTGGATATGGGCTTTCCTTCAGCTGATGACGAATTGGTACGACGCATTCGCAGCGTAATCAACACCGAGGAGCAAATGAATCAACAAATCGTATACCTGTTGCTATTTGGACGCTTCAGCACTCCGTCCACCAACACCAATACGGGTCAAAGCAACGTATCCTCCGTATTGAACACGGCCATCTCTACGCTATCTTCACAAGTGAACAGCATCTTGAACAATGCCTTTGGCTACTCGAACCTATCCTTTGACGTAAATTACCAAAATACAGCCTACGAAACCGGCTTGCCCGGCGAATTCAAGGTGGGTGTTTCCGGGCAATGGTTGGACGACCGGCTTACCATTCAAGGCAATCTCGGTTCGAGAGAAAACCTGGCACAGACAGGAACCAGCCAATTCATCGGTGAATTCGACCTTAGACTACGCATGAAGAATTCTGAGAAATGGAGTTGGAAGCTGTTCAATCGGGCCAATGACAACCGATACTTCAAATCGGCGCTGAATACACAAGGATTTGGTGTCGTTTACAACGAAGAGTTCAACCATCCCCTGGAATTGTTTCGTCAATTGATTGAAACCCTCAAGAACCCTTTTGTAAGAAAGAACGCGAATAGCTTGCGTACACCATGAGTACTGTTATACTGGCCGATAAGCTGACCATCTCCCACGCCGGGTGGTTATACTTTTTACAATCCAGCTCAACGATATCCCACGTGCTGGATGCCGAAGGGAAATCGGATTTGGCAGCTCTAATGCCTTCACATCCCTCCTGTACAGTGATTGTTGACTACGCCAACTTTGACTTTACCGGGGTTGAAGACCTTATCAATATGGTATATCGATATCCCTCTTCTCATTGGATTATTTTTTCAGAAGACCTGTCAGCCGATTTTGTGAAACAACTGTTTCACCAGACAAGTAACACCAGCATTTTGTTCAGAGATGCATCTAAAAACGACATTCTTTCCTCACTCACAAAAGCGTTCAACAACGAACGCTACCTGAGTCAGTCAGCAAGCATGTTACTTGCCGAAAATCATACCAGCCACGCCGAAAATAGCGAAAAGGTATTGACGCACGCTGAACGGGAAATTTTGCGATTGATCGCTTTGGGAAAATCAACCAAGGAAATTGCGACGGAACGGTTCTCCAGCATCCACACCATCACAACTCACCGGAAAAACATCTTCCGAAAACTGGAAGTCAATTCCGTTTACGAAGCCACCCGCTACGCCCTGCGTGCCGGTATTATCGATGCCGCCGAATACTACATTTGATCAATACGAACGGGCAAAAATAACCCGTTGAATCGACGGTTTTCCGGTCACCATGCAACGACCGGGCGTCGTATCTCCGTCCAATGGAATGCAACGAATCGTGGCCTTGGTTTCGTTTTTAACCAACTCTTCTGTTTCCGGCGTACCATCCCAATGACACAAAAGGAAACCACCCTTTTCAATTTCTACCTTAAACTCCTCGTACGAATCAACCGTACGCGTATTGGCGGCCCTGTGGTCTAACGCCTTTTTGAAAATATTCTGTTGAATCGTGTCCATTAAATCCACGATGTAATCCTCCAATCCTTCGCAGGAACGTGTCTCCTTGGTCAATGTGTCACGTCGAGCCACCTCTATGGTATTGTTTTCCAAGTCCCTGCTACCAATGGCAAGACGCACAGGCACTCCTTTCAATTCGTATTCGGCAAATTTCCAGCCCGGCTTCCTGTTGTCGGAGTTGTCGTACTTCACGCTGATGCCTTTAGACTTGAGAGCTGATACAATACCCTCCACCTTGGCATTTATGGCTTGTAGTTGTTCATCGTTCTTGTAGATGGGAACGATCACTACCTGATAAGGAGCCAAAGCGGGTGGCAGCACCAAACCGTTGTCATCCGAGTGCGTCATGATCAAGGCACCCACCAACCGAGTGGAAACCCCCCACGACGTAGCCCACACGTAATCCACCTTATTCTCTTTATTGATAAACGTCACATCAAACGCTTTGGCGAAGTTCTGTCCCAGAAAATGAGACGTACCCGATTGCAGGGCCTTCCCATCCTGCATCATGGCCTCAATGGTATACGTGTCCAAGGCCCCAGCGAACCGCTCGTTGGCCGATTTAACCCCTTTGATAACAGGTATGGCCATGACCGTCTCCACAAAATCCGCATAGACTTCGAGCATCTTACGTGCCTCAATTTCAGCCTCTTCCCGATTGGCATGAGCGGTATGACCTTCTTGCCACAAAAACTCAGTCGTACGCAAAAACAACCGCGTACGCATTTCCCAACGTACCACATTGGCCCATTGATTGCACAAAATGGGCAAATCCCTGTATGACTGTATCCAATTCTTATAGGTACTCCAAATAATGGTTTCCGAGGTAGGACGCACAATGAGTTCCTCATCCAACTTGGCATCCGGATCAACAATCAAGCCGCTGCCATTGGGATTCTGTTTCAGGCGATGATGAGTAACTACCGCGCATTCTTTGGCAAATCCCTCCACATGTTCGGCTTCTCGGCTCAAAAACGACTTGGGAATGAACAACGGAAAATAAGCATTCACATGGCCGGTTTCCTTGAACCTGTCGTCGAGATAGCGTTGCATTTTTTCCCAGATGGCATACCCGTAGGGCTTGATCACCATGCATCCCCTCACGGCAGAATTCTCGGCCAAATCGGCCTTGATGACCAGATCCTGGTACCATTGCGAATAATCCACACTTCTAGGAGTCAACTCTTTCAATTCTTTTGCCATAATGCCTTCATATTGATGTTCAATGGTCTAAAACAGTCCGCAAAATTAGTAAAGATTGATGGCATTACAAGAGATTTTGCTAAATTCGCCTCAATTAAACGAGTACCAGGAATACACAAATAGCTTTGCATGTACGAGCAACTCCTGTCTTTGGACAATGTACGAATTAACTTCTCAACGTCAGGTTCACACCTATTGAATGTCATTTTGGCATTAATCATGTTTGGGGTAGCGCTTGGCATAGAACCAAAAGCCTTTATCGAGATGTTTAAACGGCCTAAACCATTAATTGGTGGCCTTTTATCTCAGATGTTCTTTTTACCGGCTGTCACCTTTCTTATCATCATCCTGTTTCACAAGCTGTTGACCCCTACCATTGCCATGGGGATGATTCTTGTCGCGGCCTGTCCGGGCGGAAACATCTCCAACTTTATGAGCAGTCTGGCCAAAGCCAAGGTAGAACTCTCCATTGCCATGAGCGGTTTCTCCACCTTGGCTGCCATATTCACCACCCCGTTCAACTTTGCCTTTTGGGGAGGCATGTACGTCAACTACATGGCCAAACACTCTACCAGTCTGCTTCAACCCATTATGATCGATGTGTTTCAAATGTTCCAATCCATCGTTATTTTGCTGGGCATTCCCTTGACCCTTGGACTTTTGTGCAGCCACTTCTTACCTTCGTTTTCCCGAAAAATATCACCCTGGATGCAACGGTTCTCCATCGTTGCCTTTGTTGGCATGATCATCATTGCCTTTATGGGCAACATCGATGTGTTCCTACACTATATCCTCCTAATTTTTATCATTGTGTTGGTTCACAACTTCATGGCATTTTTAACAGGCTATGCCACAGGTACAGTTTTCAACGTTACACAACGAGAAAGAAGAGCCATTACCATAGAGACAGGCATCCAAAACAGCGGATTGGGACTGGCCTTGTTACTCAATCCCAAGATTTTTCCTCAGGATTTGGCTCTTGGCGGCATGTTATTGGTTACCGCTTGGTGGGGAATCTGGCACGTCATTTCGGGATTAAGCCTATCCTTCTATTGGAAAAATAAGCCCATTCATCCGGATAAATAAGTCGTGGCATGAAAAAAATACAACAGAACAGCCTTCGATACCGCATACTGTTCACTACAGTGAAAGTTGCATTCAAGTACTTCTTTAGGAAAGTAGAGGTAAGGGGGTTGGAAAACATACCTTTAGCAGAACCAGTCATCTTCGCCCCCAACCATCAAAGCGGATTGATGGACCCCTTGCTCGTCTTATATAATCAGTACAATTATCCCGTGGTCTTTATGGCCAGAGCCGATATTTTTAAAAACGCCACGATGGCTTCCTTTTTGCGGCTGCTGAAAATCATGCCAGTATTTCGCATACGGGATGGCTTTGAAAATCTCGGAAAAAATGAGGAACAGTTCAATGAAGCCAAGGACGTACTACTTGACAGCAAGTATCTCTGTTTGATGCCTGAAGGCAATCACGGCCATCAGCACAAACTCAGACCATTGGTGAAAGGCATGTTTCGTATCGCCTTTTCGGCGCAGGAATCCTTACCGGTTGGAAAAGAGGTGTTTATCGTACCGGTTGGAATAGACCACAGCTATTATCAGCACGCCGGATCGGATGTGGTAATCAGCTATGGGAAACCCATTCGCATCAAACAGTACGAAGAAACGTACACGCAACAACCCGCTTTGGCGATGAATGCGTTGAGAACAGACCTAGCCGACCAACTGTCGGTTCTCATGCACGACATTCGAAGTGAAACACGGTACGACCTAATCTACAAACTCAGTTGCCTAGGGGTTCCGGCTTATCTTGAGGTAAAGGACGAGCAACACCCATCAGCTGAAGGAGCCAGCCGTACCGGAAGACAGTTTGATGCACGTCGCGAACTGAGCCTGAAGCTGGATGAACTGGACCGTGAAAACAGTACCCTGCTAACCGACTGGGAAGCCCTGTGCAAAAACCTGGATGAACTGCCGGGGTATCCAAACCAAACCGTTGAGTGGATGGAAGAAACCCCCTCTGGGATAAACAAACTATCCAACGCAGTGCTTACCCTGTTTTTCTTGCCCGGCATGGCGATAAACACACCGGCCTGGTTAATCAACCGGCTGATCTGTTCCTCCATTGAAGACAAGCAAATGCACAACACGTTCGCATTCGTTGTCGGTCTTCTCACTAACGCGTTACTTTACATCGCAACCGGAATCGCCGTGGGCGTGAGCATGCATCACACCTGGGCACTCACGTTGGCGGAAATCGTTATGGTGGGTTTTTATGGCGCCTACGCCGAACGTTGGCGGCAAAGCATCAGACTCCCGCTACGGCGCTTCAGGTATTCACTGAACGGTAACAAACGTCACCTGATCCAGCAGTGCAAGACCGATTACTTCTTTCTCAAGCAATCGATGAAGCAGTGGATCAGGACGACGTAATTAGCGCGAAGTATATACCAATTAGAAACGACTGTTGATCACTTTCCAATCCAGAATGTCCCAAATCTTGTTCAGATATTCTGCCCTACGGTTTTGGTAATCGAGGTAATACGCGTGTTCCCACACATCGATGCACAAGATGGGTTTCAAGCCTTTTCTCATGGGATTGCCTGCATTGCTTTCGTTGACAATGCTCAGTTTTCCTTCAGCATCCTTCACCAACCATGTCCATCCTGAACCGAACAAACCCAGAGCCGATTTGGTCATTTCTTCCTTAAAGGCATCAAAACTGCCATACTGCGCAGCAATGTGGTCGCTCGGTTTTTCTTTCGACGTTTCGGGCGCACAAAAAGCCTCAAAATAGAAGGTATGGTTCCAGATCTGAGCCGCATTATTAAAAACCGGCCCATCCGGAGCAGTTTTAACAATATCTTCCAGCGATAGATTTTCGTAAGGGGTTCCCGGAATGAGCTTATTCAGGTTATCCACATACGTTTGATGATGTTTACCATGATGAAACTGCAACGTCTGTTCACTGATGACAGGACTAAGTGCTGTTGCTGCGTAAAGTAAGCTAGGCAATACGTGATTCATTGTTCAACGATTTTGAATGAGTACCAGGTTGATTTCCCTGCTAAAATACAAAAAAACTTCGATGGATGCTAATTTTCCCGTACATTTGCTAACCGGAGAAAAAACGCCGCAAAATTGAACGAACTTCTTGATAATCTGAATGATAGCCAACGCGAAGCCGTCCTTTACAATGAGGGGCCGTCGTTGATTATTGCCGGGGCCGGCTCCGGTAAAACACGGGTGTTGACCTACAAGATTGCCACCCTGCTGCGCGAAGAATTGCCGCCGTGGACCATCATGGCCCTGACATTCACCAACAAAGCGGCACGGGAGATGAAAGGACGCATCGCCCAACTGGTGGATTCCCAATCAGCCTCCCGCCTGTGGATGGGTACGTTTCATTCCATTTTTCTGCGCATCCTACGTGCCGAAGCACATTTGTTGGGTTACCCCACCAACTTCACCATCTACGACTCCAGCGACAGCAAGAACCTGATCAAGTCGATTATTAAGGACATGAACCTAGACGACAAGGTGTACAAGGTAGGAAGTGTCCAAGCCCGCATATCCGCTGCAAAAAACGACCTGATCTCCCCCACCGCCTATATGAACCACGCAGAACGACAGGTGGAAGACCTTCACAGCCGACGTCCCTTGATCAAGGAAATCTACCTGCGATATACCGAACGGTGCAAAATTTCCTCCGCCATGGACTTCGACGACATCTTATTGATGACAAACGTCTTGTTCAGGGATTTTCCCGACGTATTGGCCACCTATCAGGCACACTTTCGTTTTATTCTGGTGGATGAGTACCAAGACACCAACTTCTCACAATACCTGATTATCAATAAATTATCCGAAAAACACCACCGAGTGTGCGTGGTGGGCGACGATTCACAGAGCATCTATTCCTTTCGGGGTGCCAACATCGACAACATCCTGAATTTCAAGAAAACCTACCCGGAAAGCCGGTTGTTCAAGCTGGAACAGAATTACCGTTCCACCCAAACCATCGTCAATGCGGCCAACAGCCTGATTGCCAAAAACAAGGGGCAAATTAAAAAGCACGTTTTCTCAAAAAACGACGTAGGCCAACGCATTCGTGTGCTCACCGCCTTTTCCGACATTGAAGAGGGCTTTATCGTGGCCAACCGCATCAACGAGATTCGGATGAATTCACTGGACACGCTCAACAACATCGTGATTCTGTACCGAACCAATGCCCAGTCCCGCATCTTTGAAGAATCGCTCAGAAAGCGGAACCTTCCGTACCGGGTTTACGGCGGCTTATCCTTTTACCAGCGCAAGGAAATCAAAGACATCATAGCCTACTTGCGTCTGATTCACAATCCGCACGACGAAGAGGCCTTCAAGCGAGTCATCAATTACCCGGCCCGTGGCATTGGTGATACCACCCAGCAAAAACTCATAGCGGCCGCCAACACCCATCACTCCGGCATCGGAACCATTCTGGCCGACCCGGCGCGGTACGAAGTACCCATCAATGCGGGCACAGCCAAGAAACTAGCCGCTTTTACCGCACTGATTGACCAATTCAGGGAACTGTCAACGAATTTGAACGTGTACGAGTTGACAGCACGGTTGATTCGCGAAACCGGCATTGTCACCGATATAAATATGGATATTTCGGTTGAAACCCTGAGCCGCAAGGAAAACATCGAGGAACTGCTGTCGGGCATGAATGAATTTGTCACCGGGCACCTGGAAGAAGGCAACAACGCCATCTATGCCGGCGATTACCTGGCTGAGGTTTCGCTGTTGACCGACCAGGACGAAGAAAAATCGTCTGAAGGTGACAGAGTAACCCTGATGACCATCCACGCCGCTAAAGGGCTTGAATTCGGCTACGTGTTCGTGGTTGGGCTTGAGGAGGAAATTTTTCCTTCAGCCTACAGCCTTGAATCGGAACGGGCCTTAGAAGAAGAACGACGCCTCTTGTACGTGGCCATGACCCGGGCAGAAAAGGTCTGTGTGCTCAGTTATGCCAAAAGCCGGTTTAGAAACGGCTCCATGAATTTCGCCAAACCCAGCCGGTTCTTGTCCGACCTCGATCCTGCCTGTCTGGAACTACCCTCGGAATCGTCGTTGATGAACAGACCGAGCAGCACCTACGCTACACCTTCCCCCACATTTTCAACGCCAGCTTCCCCTTTCTCCGGAAGACGGTTGACCAAATTGAACGACAACAAAGGAGCCTATCCGCCGGCAAAACCCTCATCCACCGACCAAACGCAAGGAAACAGCGAAAGCCAACAAATAGGTCAAACCCTGCACAACGGAAACACGCTGCGTACCGGTCAAGACCTCGTTCACGAACGATTCGGCAAGGGCACCATCCAACTCATTGAAGGCTCTGGAACTGATTGCACCATCACCGTTCAATTCGAGAACGCCGGAAGCCGTAAATTACTGCTCAAGTTCGCACGGTTTACCGTGGTGGACTAAGCCTGGCCAACTAACGACAAAGCAAGCAACATGATCGACTTCAACCAGATTACCACCCCCGCTTACGTGCTCGACGAGACGCTGTTGCGACAAAACCTGTCGCTGATCCGTTCCGTGAGCGAACGTTCCAACGCTACGATCATTCTGGCATTTAAGGCCTTTGCCAACTGGAAAGCATTCCCCATTTTCAAGGAATACATCTCAGCATCCACCGCCAGCTCTATCCACGAAGCCCGATTGGCTTTTGAAGAAATGGGGTGCCTGGCACACACGTTCGGCCCTGCCTATACCGAACAGGATTTTCCCACCCTGCTGAACTACAGCAGCCACATTACCTTCAATTCGCTCACGCAATTCGAGCGCTTCCACCCCATGGTGCAAGCCTATACCAATCACGCGGTTTCGTGCGGATTACGCATCAACCCCGAATATTCCAGTGTGGAAACCGACCTGTACAATCCCTGTTCACCCGGTTCTCGCCTTGGCATCACGAGCGAACAACTGAAAAACGGGCTCCCCGTGGGCATCGAGGGGCTGCATTTCCATACGCTGTGTGAATCTACCTCCTTTGAGCTGGAGAAAACCCTGGAAGCCGTTGAACAACGCTTTGGACACTTGCTGCCCCATCTCAAATGGCTGAACATGGGCGGCGGACACCTCATGACGCGCAGCGGATACGACATTGATCACCTGATTCGTGTGCTTCACTCCTTTCAGGAAAAATACCCCCACCTAGAACTGATACTGGAACCCGGCAGCGCCTTCGTATGGGAAACCGGATTCCTCGCCGCCTCCGTGGTGGATATTGTGGAAAACCACGGCATCCAAACCGCCATTTTGGACGTCTCGTTCGCTTGTCACATGCCTGATTGCTTAGAGATGCCCTATAAGCCACGCATTCTGGGCGCCACCGATGCTGTACCCGGAAAACCCACTTACCGGATGGGCGGAAACAGCTGCCTGGCCGGTGACTTCATGGGAGACTGGAGCTTCGACAACCCCCTTCAGGTGGGCGATCGCGTTGTTTTCATGGACATGATTCATTACACCATGGTAAAAACCACCCAGTTCAACGGTATCCCCCATCCCGACCTGGTTTTTGTACCCACAAACGGTAAACCGTTGATTTGGAAACGGTTTTCCTACGAAGACTACAAAAACCGCATGGATTAGTCGCTTGAGCGTGCTGTCGCCGCGGTTTTCGGCTACACGATTTTCAGAAAAATGCTAAAAAAATAGCCACAGTCACTTGGTAGTATTAAAAAAAGTAGTACTTTTGTCTCCGCTAAGCGCAACCAACACGTCAGACTCCGGTCAGGCATCGGTTAGCTGAAACGACGGAAAGTGTTCCCGGTAAAGAAAAATACAAAACGCGAAAATAGCTCAGTTGGTAGAGCATAACCTTGCCAAGGTTAGGGTCGCGGGTTCGAGTCCCGTTTTTCGCTCAACGGGCGACAGAGGTCGCCTTTTTAGTTTAAAAGTCGCTCAGGTGGTGAAATTGGTATACACGCCACTTTGAGGGGGTGGTGGGCGGATCGCCCGTGTGAGTTCGAGTCTCATCCTGAGCACTTTCCTCTTATTCTTTACAAGCCCAAATGGTGAAATCGGTAGACACGCTAGTTTCAGGGACTAGTGGCCGCAAGGCTGTGCAGGTTCGAGTCCTGTTTTGGGCACAAATAGAAAAAGGCTAACAGCTTATCATAAGCCGTTAGCCTTTTTCTATTCCCCCTAACCATCTTTCGGGGTTTCAAAAATTAGTTTTTTATTCTCCATGATTCACTTTAATTCTTCACTATCCGAAATATTCCCACCTTTTTGCATCGCGTGAATGATATCGATTTTTAATTTATCGTCAAAATCCTGACAATCAACTACACAAGCCACAATTCGCAACAAGAGTTTATCACCAATAGTTGAGGCGGCAATGTGATAGATAATGGCCTCCATTCGTTGCATAAACTGTGCTGCAGCCCAAAAATGACCGTTTAGATGTAAAAAATAGGTACCGAGTGTAAGTGCAACCCGCTTGTTTCCGTCGTTGAAAAAATGCCCCGAACAAAAGCGAAAGACCAAATACGCGAGTTTTGATTTAAAATCCGGGTAATAAAGATCGTTTTGTATAAATTCAAGCACGCTTTCGATGCCACCTTTATCGCGAACACCCGAAAAACCACCACCGCTTTTTACAATTGTTTTTTCGTATACATTGAGTACTTCTTCGTAGGAAATATACTGAACAGCGCTCATTCTTCAGCTTGTTTTAATCGTTTCAGCACATCCTGGTTTGCTTCCAGAATACCATCGAAATCGATTGCTTCGCTGCCAATAAAACGCTCATACTCTTCAGGAGTTACAGCTTTTAGATAATCGGCAATATTACCATGGTACGCGATTCTAAAACTCAAATCGCGGGAAGCCATCTTGGTGCGGGCATCATTTAAATGCGGTTGTTGGAAAGGGTGTTCGGCAAATCTATCTATGATGCCATTAACATCCTGCATTGATAACAATTGTCCGCCATTATCCTTAAATCGTTCTCTTATTTCATAGCCGACACCATTTTCAAAGGCAGCAATCATGAGAAGTACTTCTGAATACATCGTCTCTCGCGGTTTATCGCTGTCTTTCAATTTGAGGATTTCCCTATACTCCTTTGCATTTTCTTTAAATACCGCTTTGTAAATATAATCGGTAATTTGAGCATACTTCATCGTATGGTGTCCATCAACACACTGATTGATAGCCGAAGTAAAGGATTTCCTATAATTTATTTCGGCAATTGCACTTGGGATATAACTTGCATCCCTACGATTAATGTATTTTGTACCTCCACCTGATTTCTCGTTAATTGTAGCAATGACGATATCAAGTATCAAGCTGCGCACATGTTTTGCTTTTTCACTTTCGGAAAGGAGCATTCCAATATTGAGAAATGCGCGAAAATTGAACAAACCTATCTGAGGTGTGTTCTTCCCGACATTAATGACGGGAAGAAACTGCAACTTCAATTCTTTCAACAATTTACCCCTACATAAAAAATATCCGTTATGCTTTAATTCCTGTTCGTGGTTTTCAAGATAACGCTCTATGGTACGTTCATCCACTTCATAAAAATCAACAACCATCTGTTTGGTAAAATAGTATTGTCCATCAAAAAATAGGGCATCTATTCCCACTATTTTTTGAATGGCATCCACTGCAAAACGATTGTTCAACACATTTTGCCGCTCTATGCTTGATAATGACTGGTTATTATCCATTTACTCGTTTAGTGTAATCTATGTTTAACCATGCATGTCTGTCATGGGCTAAATATACAATTAAACCGCATTATATGCAAATATATTATAACTATATTATTAATTTAACTACTCAACCTCCAACATACAATTGCATAAGCGTTTCCGTTGCGCAGTGAGGGTATTTTTTCTGTCTCAGGTTCGGAGGGCTGAAAATAGCGCCATGTCGGCTAAAATCTCAAAGCGTCACGAGCTGAAAATACAGCTCGCTCCTCGGCAGATGAGATTTTTTCACGCCGCCATATGGCATATTTTCGCACCGCCCCCCTCCAAGTCGCCAGAAAAAACACCCTCCCCGCTCCACTGCAACCCCCGCTGGGCAAACATCCGTGATCGCATTAAGAGTGATGTTAGGCAAAGCCGTTGAGTAAGAAACTCTTGAAAATCTTTAGGGTATATTTCGATGTTATCCATGCCTACAAATTTAACCAGAAAACTCAACTTGCTTATTGTGGACTAGCAGTTAATTAAAATACCTTTCATAGAACTCGTAGTTTATTTTGTATTAGAATTCAACATTCTGTTTGATTCATCATCCTTTTGAATACTGTGTAATTTCTTTCCGTTTGTATCTTTGACAATGAAAATTCCAAAAACTTCCTTGGAAAGATAGGTGCTTCTGCTCACTTACCATTAACACTGGCCAAATTGAAATGACATGTTAATCGTTGTATGTAGGAGCAGGAGTCTTCTCCCCTTCTTCGATCCGTTTCAGATGGCAAAACAACAATTCTCCGGTTTTTTCATCTCTCAGGTGCATCCCGTTTCCTTCACAATACGTGTAAAATTCGCACTCAGCACACATCCCGGTTTTGGTCCAGCTTCTGTCACGGAAAACCGAGAATCTATTTTCCCATACTTCTTTGAAACTATCCTTGTAAATGGAACCTTGAATGAAATTATCCCTCAGGTTTGGACACGCTGAAATGGAACCATCAGCCAATATGGAAGCAATGGAAATGCCGGCCCTGCAAAAAAAGAAATTATCCCGGACGTTCCGTTCGTAATTACCCAGAAAGCCTTCGCAACCGTAGCTTATCTCGATTCGCCCTTCTTTTCTGGTTTCAACAATAAAATCGAACACTGATTTGAAGTTTGCAGACTCCAATTGCAGTTCCTCGTATTGTTTTGCCCTGCCAATAGGGAAAATCGTAAAGAGTCTCCATGTTTTGATTCCGTTTTCAATCAGCAGTTCCTTCAGCTGATTCAGTTCCTTGAAGTTTCGTTGATTAACGCAGGTAACCACATCGTAGCGCAATGCCGGAAAACCGGGCAATAGACGAATGGCTTGAATGGCTGAAGCAAAACCCTTGGAGTTTCCTCTCAGCCAGTTATGGCTATCTTCCAACCCATCAAGGCTCACCGTCACAGACCTTAATCCGGCATTCAGCAGTGCATCCAACCGCTGTTTGGAAAGCAACATCCCGTTAGTCACAAGGCCCCAGGGGAAACCCCTATTGTACAATTCAGACCCAATTTGTTCCAAATCCTTCCGCAACAGTGCCTCGCCTCCGGTGAACACAATCATGGTCTTGTTCGGTTTGACAGCAACGGAAATGTCATCAATGGCTTTCAGGAAATCCTTGGCCGGCATATCTGTTATGGACGCATCTTTTTTGCAATCGCTCCCGCAATGGAGACACGTAAGATTGCAACGCAAGGTGCACTCCCACAGGATGTAAGTCAATTCGTGAAGCTTAGTTTTGTTTTCTTTAAACTTCTTGAAAAGAGAAAGACCAATCCTTTTTCTTAAAGAGATATTTGTCACTGTCATTCCTTGGGCTCCAACTTGACAGTTACTTCTTTAGTTGTTTGGCCCCTATACCATTTGCCGTTACCGCCAGTGAACACGGGGTTTCTGAATACGAAGCTGGTATCCAACGCGGTGTATTCTCCGTTTTCGATACTGTCACAATCGTTGAAATTTACAGTTACACTATCGTTTTCATCTAATGGAAACTCCCTTGCTTCAACCTGATAATTTCCATCCACATCGGTATAACAGGTATCGGTATAACCCAACGTTACCCTAATGTGCTCAATCGGCTGATTCGTTTTTGAGGAACTCACCTTGCCAGTTATGATGTACTTGGCGGAAGGTGACCCATATTCCGACGCTTCGTTTAAATCACAGGCGGTTGCAAACCCGAGCAATCCAAGTAAAGCGGTTATCAGCACATTGTAGGTTTTAATTAATTTGATTTTCATGGCTTCGTATTTCTGATGAAGGTTGGTTTTTTCAAATAATTGTTTTCGAATAATGTAAAGATGCAAATATTTTAAAACTTTTATTCCATTAACGTCAGGTTTTTTTCTCATGCAATAAAAAAAACTGCTAGTCCACCATCCTCGATTATTGTCGCACATGTCGTAGTCGGTGGAGACAGTTTCAGGGTTTCACTACTTACTTATTGATTTTAACCGGTTTGATTGAACTTGTGAACTGTATGTATTGAGGAATGGTTTGATATTTAGTAAACACCCCCAATGCCGTGCATCCTACCCCGGTAGTTTGATAGTCGAAATTGAATGTTACGCCATCTGATTTGATTAGATTATACGTGTATTTTGCCTTTGACAAATTTTCGGTGCTGTAATTATAGCAATTGAAATTAAATGGTGTAGCTGCAGAAAACTCAATTCCGATTCCTTCAGTAGTTGTCAGTCTCACAAATTGGTTGTCGGTGCGCAAGCCACAATCCTGAGGAATCAAATACGGTACAAACATCGAATCAACTGTCGAGTGATAAAGTCCAATACGGTAGCCGGTTTTGCGGTCGGGATAATTTTCTTGTGGCCCACGTCCAAACCATTCAACGTGTTGCATTTGTTTGTTGAAAACCCATTTTGTGCCGATGCGTGGCAACGACGTGGGCATTTTTCCATTCGGATTAATCGAGTGCTGTAAACTAATTTCACCGTCGGGCGAAATCGTATAAATCATCTCATTTTCGAAGCCAGCATTTCCAGCATTTCCAAAAAGATCAATCGTACGAATACTGACAATTACATTTTCCGCCTTATTTTCAATTCGAAATGATTCAATTTTTGACTTCATATTATCCAGACCCATGGCATACCATGAATTAGCAACCATCCTTCCGTAGCCCTCGGCTCTGCCTTGACCAGCGGTCCAGTCGTCCAGTTCGTTTGCCAGAGGCGCACGCCACACATTGAGTTGCGCTCCCTGTTTCAGCAATTCTGTACCCATGAATTTCATGGAGTGCAATTGTCCATCGGCTTTAGTAAAGGTATAATCGAAATTTACGCCAGATACAATCAACTGCTGCTCATTATCTGTCACTTTCAACGGATTGGTCTGTTGCTGTACCACTTTTTTAATGGCAGGAACCATCCATGGCATTTCCAATTGATCCCAACACAGTTCAAAACCCTTAGGCGCCCATTGTGTGGCTGCTTTCGAATGAAAACTGACTGTTACCAAATAGGTTGCACCGGCTTTTAGCTGAGGCTTTGAGATAGGAAGCGCGTAGATTTTTTTAGCTTCCGGTTCGACATCCACATTCAATTTTCCGGAAGCTATTGATAGTCCGTTTTCCTCCAGATTCCAACGTGCTTCAAAGGCATTCGTATTGGTAAAAAAGTTTCGGTTCTGCACTTCAATTTCCATTTTTTCGGCATTGTTCCACTTGACAGAAATGGGTTGAGCCGACTTTTTCATTTGCCACATTTCAGGCTCAACACGGCGGTCGGGCCAAATACATCCATAGGTACGCGCGCCAATTCCATAGCTGAAAAACTCGCCTTCATTTTGTTCCTGTTCAAAATCGAGCCACAACGCTGCGCGATTTTTCACCTCCGGTTTTGCTGCAATTAAATCAGTGACTTCAATCGCTTTATTGAAAATACCCACCTGATCGATAATGGCGTCACACAAATAAGCGGAGGTTTGTTGACCCTGTGTCTCGGCATTCTTGCCCACATTAAGTGGGAAAGGGAGATTGGTTATGTTCCCGGTGACCTCTTTTTCAGCCACCATTTTGTTGTCAATATACAGCGACATCGTTTTCCCGTTATACACTCCTGCCACATGATGCCAGTTTTGTGCCCAATCGCTGGGTAATGCAGCACTGACCACTGTTTTTTTCGACGTGTAGATATAGAAATCGAGCGAGTTGGCACTTTGCTGCACACCATATTGATTGTTTCCTTTGGAGAGCAGTGTTCCACCCGTTTTCAGTAACTCGCGTGGAAAAATCCAAAACGATACCGTTAGTTCATCACCCGAGATTTCAACCGATTTATCCTGATACACTTCCACCCACTGATCGTGACCATTCAGATCAATGCCTTTTCCATCGTGTCCGGCAACCAGTTTGGCGCGTCCCATGATGTGAGTGGATACCTTGTTGGGTGAAGCATCGGTCAATGTGCGAACGGGCTCGCGTAAGCCTGGGCTCACGAAATCCCAGATGGCTCCGCCCATGATGCGTGGATACTCATAAATTACATCCCAATATTCGTCCAGTCCGCCGCCGCCATTTCCAGCCACCGAAAGGTATTCGTCCATAAACGAGGGTCGCGGATCTTCACTTTCAGGAACCTTCCCCACCTTGTTTATGAGGTCAGAAATTGATGGATAACGGGGCCCGATAATCTCTTCGCACGAATGCGAAAAGGCGTTTCCACCATACATCCAGCTACGTGTCGTGTCGTATTTCTTACCTTCATCAATCACGGCACAAATATTCTTCCCTTCGCCACTTTCGTTTCCGGCACTCCAAAATAGAATGGATGGATGATTCCGATCGCGCAACACCATTTTGCGAACCCGTTCGCGGTACATGGGCTCCCATTCGGTTTTATCGCTCAAATATTCGGTGGCATGTGCTTCATCGCCTGTTTCATCAATAATATACAATCCGTATTCGTCGGCCAACTCCAGATATCGTGCAACCGGTGGATAATGTGACGTCCGTACACAATTGATATTGAATTGTTTTAGTATTTCAAAGTCTTTCCGAATGGTCGCTTCGTCCATGGTGTGCCCCAAATCTGGATGTTGCATGTGCGAGTTAATACCATTTAGTTTGATGGCTTTTCCGTTCAGATAAAAAACCTGATGGCGAATTTCGGTCTCTTTAAAGCCAATGCGACCGGCAATTACTTCTTCGGTTTTTCCCTTGCCATTGATTAATTCCAGCTTTAACCAATATAGATTGGGCGTTTCAGCGGTCCACTTTTTAGGATTTACTACTTCTGATGAAATAGTAATAAGTTGCTTATTATCAGCCGTTAGTTGAACTGCATCAGAAGTAAAATTCTGAACCAACACATTGTCTGAATTAAACAATGAAGCTCGAACCTTGTAGTTCTGTTTGTCGGTTTTCGATAGGTTGTTTACCGTAATCTGCACATTCAGTTTTGCGTTCTTATAGTTTTCGTCCAGGTCGGTAGTAGCATGCCAGTCAAACAGATGTACGTCGGGTGTCGCGTACAACCAAACATCGTCGAAAATACCTGCCAGCCGCCAATAGTCCTGACTTTCGAGATACACCCCGTCGCAATATTTAAGGACGTTGACGGCAATGGTATTTTTTCCTGGTTTTAGGAAACTGGTCACATCATATTCAGCAGGCTCTTGCGCACCTTCATTGTAGCCCACTTCCTGTCCGTTGATCCAGACAAACGATGCCGAAGCGGTTTTCTCCATGCGCAAAAAAATATGTTTGCCTTTCCAGTTCGCCGGCAACGTAAACGTTTTGCGATACGAGCCGGTCGGGTTGTATTCACGGGGAACAGAAGGCGGATTGGCGCGAAATGGTTGTGCTACATTGCGGAAAAAAGGATCGCCATAACCCTGCATTTCCCAGTTGGAGGGAACGGTAATATCATCCCATTTCTGATCGTCAAAATTGGATGCGAAAAAGTTGGTGGGTGTACCTTCGGGCGTATTGGCAAAATGAAACTTCCAGGTTCCATTCAACAAAAGCACATTTTCTGACTTCGATTTCTGAGGATTTAATGCTACACCAACCGATTTCAACGGAATACAAACCGTGTGACCTTCCGTCTGGTTGCTTTCAAATACCGCTGTATTTTCGATGAAAGAATAAATATTCGCAAATTTCGATTCCTGTGCAGATACTGTAAAACATGCCAAAGCGATAACTAAACCAACTACTTTTTTCATGCCCAATTACGTGTTTATCATGATGAAAGACTACTGTTCAAAGATAGATGAAAAACCCAAGACCTTCCTTATAAATCAAAACTCAGTTTAAGGTGTCCGCCTAGTCCTTCTTGAATAATTCTTTTAAGTGTTGACAGCCGAATATCGCTGGCGTTGTTCTCAATTCTGGAAATATAATTTTTTGTTGTCCCACATTTTAAGGCAAGTTCTTCCTGCGTCAGGTTTTGTTGTTTCCTGGCTTCTTGAATAAGCACACCGATTTTGAAATCCTCAAAATCTTCTTCGTATTTATCTCTTGTAACAGTGCCTACTTTTCCGTATTTCCGGTCCAAATGATCGTCCCACGAAATAAGATTATTTTCTTGATTTTTCTTCATAATATCTCTGCTTTAAAAATGCTGCCTTTTCAATTTCATTCTTCGGGGTTTTCTCTGTCTTTTTCTGAAAACCATTAAGGAGGATTATTAAATTCCCTTCATCAAAGAAGCATAGAATTCTAAAAATATCACTCCCTAGTTTTATTCTGATTTCAAATAGCCCTTCTGTTCCTTCAAGGTGTTTGAAAAATTTCTGCGGAACCATTTTCAATGTCCTTACCAAACCAACGACCCAATCTATTTTTCCTTGAACCTCAGGTCTCTGAGAGTAATAGAAGTCCCAAAAGTCTGTACCATAAACAAAAGTTGATCGCATAAATTTTTAAAATACAGGACAAAGTTACCTATTTAGACAACCATCTCCAAGTTTTACATTCTAAAATTGAACATTGCAACACAAATCATACATCAATAACCTTATATATTTGTTTATTTAACCTTTCAAAGATATATAAACCATTTAAAATACCATAATGGATTACAAAAAAACCATCATGACCCTTCTTTCAAACCCCTCGAATTCGAGGGGTTTGAATCAGATTTTAGCCTATTTATCAGCCTACCTGTTTAATGATTAGAATGTCCGTAACAAGTACATGTTTCCGTTGCGCAGTGAGGGTATTTTTCCGTCTCCGGTTCGGAGGGCTGAAAATAGTGCCATGTCGGCTAAAATCTCAAAGCGTCACGAGCTGAAAATACAGCTCGTTTCCTCGGAAGATGAGATTTTTTCACGCCGCCATATGGCATATTTTCGCACCGCCCTCCTCCAAGTCGCCAGAAAAACACCCACCCCGCTCCACTCCAACTCCCATTGCCCAAGCCGCAGTGACCGTATTAAGAGCTTGGATGTTATTTATTTACTTTCAGTAGTTCCTTTTCTATCGACTGAGATTCAGGAAACTTTGAAGTAAAATACTTCGTCGTTTCATCATAATTATCAGCAATATCTACTTTAATAAAATCTCCCGTTTTTTTCGAATTAGCAACAGCACCGACTATTCCGCCATTATAATTTGAAGCATCCTTTTTTTTATCAATTGTCCAATTAAGAACAATATCCCCAATGTAATAGATCTTGTTTTCCTTAATATCTATCGTCAAGTAATTGTCGGGGATGTTTTTCTGAAGGCCATTGTATTGTAGCAAAGCTATAAAATGCTTTCCAACAGGAACCTTCATATAAATGTAATTCTGTTCATCAGGCCAAACAGCCAATTTACCCAACAACCTTTCATCCAACAAAAAGTTCCACTTATTATCCAAATAAGAATCCCCATTTTTAATCTGAATCTTAGCAATAATAATCGCCTCATTCGGCTTTCTATCTAAACTAACTATCCTACCAGTACCGCATCCAGCCAACAAAAAACCAAACGCAATCAATAAAATCGTACAAATCTTCTTCATTTTTTATTATCAGTTTATTTGTTCCTATTTTTTTATAAAAGCAACAGCTTGTTAATTAACAACCAAAGACAAGGCGTTGAATGAAAGCAGTTGCCAGAGTGATGTTGAACTTGTAGCCCTCCTGATTTTTTTTAAGCGTTGCATTTTTAATTGCTCATGGTATGTATTTACAAATTTACTACCAACGATGGCGGTATGAAAAGTTGCCGATTGCAGGCGATTTCCTATCAAGTAACACGAAAGTTGAAGCGGGCTACAACACTTGAATAACCTACAGAACCGACATTTTTTTATACCGCGTGTTGACACACGTAATTTGATTATTCATTTATTCCGATAAAAGCACCGATTCCCTGCATTGTATTTCCGCGAAATTCTCCAGCTCCAACTTTCAATAGTTGTTCATCCCCAAAAATATTTAAACCCAATGGTCTTAAATCTAATATGTTGATAATGCATGTAGAGTCAACTTGTTGCGCTTTTAAAATAATTACATCCTTTGTTTTTATGGTTGTAGTTTTTAATGCAATATCATTGATTATTTCTATCTGAGGACTTAAACTAACACTACGCTCAACTAATGAAATCCAATTTTTATTTTTGGCTCTTGCTCTTAACCAAATAGCAGGAAGTATCAACCCTTTACCTACTAATATTGGTTCAAAATCTCCAATTTTCACAATTGCACCAGCTCCAATTAATATATTTGAACAAATCATTAATCGTTCAAATGGTTGATATTCTGAAGGTAAATTATTTTTCATCTTTCTAGTTATTATTGGAATTTGGCTCAAAATGGGTGCGGATAGTTTTGATTATTTTCTTCCTTTCATTCGGTACAAAGTAATCAATTCCGTAAAATACACACATAAGAACTAACGAAATAAAAAACGCATAAATTTCCCAATTGTCAAACTTTATTGAAGAATCAATCTTACTTCCAATAAGTTTGGCAATCATATTTATGAAGAGTCCTATTGTTGCTCCTAAAAGTGTAGTTGCGATTCCATATAAATATCCTTGATAACAAATGATTTTATCAAAATCGTAACGTTCTAAAAAATATGGTGGTCTTGCTATTGTAACTTGAGGGTTAGTAGCAATTTCTCCATTTATATAGACAGCTCTATTTTGAAAAGTCTGTCCAGTATAATTTTGGTTATTATCTGCCATATGTCATAATTATCAGGTTGTTTTTCGTTTTTTATTACGTGTGCCAACGGGTATCTATACTACGACCGTCAGCAAGCGGCGCAGCGGCGGTTGGGGTTTAGATGATGTAGGGGTAGTCTTCTTTTATACAATCCAAGGAACAAACTCTTTTTTCTTGTAAATATTTGTACATCTATTAGAATATTCTCCTTTGTAATCAAGTATACGAAGTAATGACAATTCAATATACCAGAGATAAACTTGTAACGCTTCAAATATTGCCAGCCCATGGATAGCACTTAATTTTTTCCGTTTTTCCACTTGTGAATGGACTATTGCATTTCGAATATATACAATAGCCTCGGGAATGTCTGGAATATTCTCCGTTTTATTCATAAAATCAATAAGGTTTGGAATTCTATCTGGCATCTCTTGGCTTAAATTTAATTGCGACAATAACAATCTTATTTTATTAGATGCATTTATATTCTCAGTATCTTTACCAATAATCATCCTTTTTTGTTCAATTATCCACCAGTTGTAAACTAGTTCTAAAGCCGTTTGTGCCATAATAATTGAGCCTTCAGAAAATACCGAATTTCCATTAGCTTCAACATACCAGTGAATTAGTGATGTCAAAAAGTCTTTATTATCTTCATGCTTCCAAAGTTTATTGAAGTTACACCATAATTGATCAAAATCATGCTTCGAATTTTGTTTTGGCCAAGATCTCACATATTTATAACTATCAACATAGTAATCTGAAAAATCAGACCAAACACATTGATTTTCAGACATACCCTTAATAAAAAGTGCAGATGTTTTTCTCCCATTGAGGAATGTTAGAAACGTATCAAAGCAAGCAAATATTTCTTTAGTCTCAGAAAATGAAACCGAACCCTTTTTACATACTAATTCACCACCTAATAAGATTAAATAACCACCTTTCTTTTTGAGGCTTTCTCTTCGCTCTTTATAATCAAAAACCTTATCAATAGTTATTATATAATTATCATTTTCAAATGTAAATCTATTTGTTAAAAGTGTAATATTTTCGTAATGTACTCGCTTTACGGGTTTTCCAATAAAATCCATAAAATTAGGTATGGAAAAAGAAATTTTATTTACAGGGATAGTTTTATCTCCAAGAACAGCTTCTTTGTTTATTATACCCTTAATAGAGTTAGGACCTTCACCACCAAAAGTCGTCTCAATGATTAACCCTTTTGCAAATAATAAACCATCTATAACTACGTCAAAAGAGTTCTCATTATTAATAATCTTAGCTAATGCAGCACTAGTTATAATTGGCTTTCCATAAAAATGAGATCCAGTACTTGGATACCAATCATAATCAATACCACCAGACATTGTAATGTCACAATCGCCATTTCTAAGAATAAATTCACCTTTAAAAATGTTTATTGTTGAATTTGGTTCAGACATTTGAATTGATGGTTCAATCAAATCTGGAATATTCTTATAATTTTCAAATTCATTTTCTTGAGAGTTCATTTTACATTCAGATTATGTTTGGATGTGCAATTCTAAGCTTACCCATAACGGGTAGCCAGACCGCGGCCGACTTGAGGGGCTGTTGTTTGGGTGGGTTAGGCACAGTTTTTTTATTGTTGAGAAAGCTGACTTTTAAGAAAATCAACTATTATACTAATGTTATCTGCATCATTAACAATTAAATAGTCAACAACCATTTCAACAATTTCCGATCTGTTTTTATTCCTAAGTCTAAGTTCAGTATCTATTCTTTCGTAGAGTTTTTTTCCATTATTATCTGTAGCTGAATCATTTGAATTTCTATATTCATCAATGATTTGACTTAAACTTTTCTGATGAAAAATAAAATCATTTAGTTGTCTAAATAGTTTATGATCGACATTGTCAAAAAGTTTTGATTTCAAATATTTCTCAAGACTTTCAACAGGCAAATAATTTAATGGAATATTATTGGAAATACCCGTTTTAGCAATATATCTTGCGGCTTGGATTTTGATGTCAGCATCTAAAACAATAATAATATTTGATGTTTTACCTACTAAGTTACTTGATACAACTTCTTGTGCTAAATCAATTACGTTAGTATATCCACCACAAGGTAGAACATGAATTAACTTATTACCCAATAGTGAGTATATTCTTAATAATCGTTTAATTATTTCCTTGGCCAAATCATCTTCAACCAACAAAATATAATCATAACCGCTATGATCATATAACATTCTAGTTGCATAGGCAGGGTAACAAGGATTAATAAGCTCTAATGTATAATCCGAATGCCTATCAAGAAAATAAATATTCTCAGGTTTTATTGAACTAATTAATTCAATGGAGTGTGTTGAAAAGTACACAGCATAATTAAATTGATTTGAAATTTCTTTTAAGAATACTAAAAGTCTTTTTAATGATGATGGATGTAATGCAAGTTCAATTTCATCTAATAATAGAATGCATGGAGTGGTTAATGTTTGCCTATCTGAATTCCTAATATTTAAAGAATTTAATATACTAATTAATAGATTCTCTCCAGTTGACATATGGAATTGACTCACTTTTTTTTCACCAATTTGATAATAAAAAATATCACCATAAAGCGTTAAGATATGATTTATCGATCCAGGATTTACTCTAAAAAGTTTTTCATAAAAATTCTTATTATTATGCAATATTAAACCTAGGTTTTCTCTGATAAACTCTGGTGCATCTTTCATAAAACTTTCATTAATTCTTTCTAGCTTCCTAAGGTTAATATAATTAGTATTTCTAAAACGATTTCCAAAAATCAAACTCCCTTCATAGAACCCTTTTAATTCAATATATCCTTCTTTATCTGTAACCCATTTTCCATCAATCTTTTTATATGTTTTTTTTGACCCATCATATTCAAAACTAATCTGTGAATCAGGTTGTGTTTTTCCAAAATAATCATTCATTGTCATATTAAAAAAAACACTAGAAGCACAGGTTGCAACTGTACTTTTACCCGCTCCATTTTGACCAGTCAAAGCATAAAGTCCTTTATCAACGGGTAATTCTATTGTCAAGTTATTTATCGACTTAATTTTGTTGATTGTCATTTTTAATTTCATAATCGAGTCAGTCTAAGGTTTTAGTTAATTATTTCTAGAAAATTTAACATGCATGATTTTTGTACATTAAAAAATCATCCGAGATCTTAATTTCTATTTTTCTCAAACATACGTAATAGATTGAATTTGGGTTTCTATATTGTTCCTAATATATGAACAACCGAATTATTGCCGTTATTTATTTTCCTGATTTCGGATTTTGTTTATTGAAGAAAGTGGATAACAGCGGATGAATTTGGTTGGGTGTTGTTTAACAGGTGGTTAGATTTAAGCGGTGAATGTACGATTGATTTGAGAATTATCCAATCTTTTCGTAAGCAAATAGCTAAAGAATGGTGACGAGAATGTGGTGGGGATCGCTGCGGTGGGGCCAGTGTGGGTTGCAGTGGAGCTGGCGGGGTGTTTTTTCCGGCGACTTGGAGGAGGGCGGTGCGAAAATACGCCAAATGGAGGCGTGAAAAAATCTCATCTTCCGAGGAAACGAGCTGTATTTTCAGCTCGTGACGCTTTGAGATTTTAGCCGACATGGCGCGGGAGTGTTCAGAAAAGTGTGTCAAACTCCATTAGGCAAATATAATTCATAAAAGATATCTTTCGAATCGATGTCCAAATTTATCGATCAATTCTTTTTGGATGGTAGGCCAAGA
>Ga0302288_1000251_pt1 | contig 46931 bp, 53 predicted proteins | sample III_Fen_N1_1_FD_194549 | JGI IMG/M metagenome (GOLD analysis project Ga0302288, IMG submission 194549) | Peat permafrost microbial communities from Stordalen Mire near Abisko, Sweden - III_Fen_N1_1 | ecosystem: Environmental > Terrestrial > Soil > Wetlands > Permafrost | place: Sweden: Abisko...
TGGAACTCCACAAGGCTCTTATCCTCGAGTATCGCAATGGATACTTCCTTAGGCTGTACATCCACGACAATTTCCATTGTCCCTTTCGTAGTTGTTTCGATAAATCAGATGTATTAAGATCTTCGGGCAGTTTAGGGTTGAAACCCGGGCGGGGAAAATACCGGTTTCGGCCCCGACCTGCTTAGAAGACAGGTAATTAAAAAAACAAAGAACAAACCCTAAGACTGAAAAGTACTTGGATTTGTTCTTGCATTCTTTGAGTTTCTTATAACACGAGAAGTTTACTTTTTCTTCTTATGTCTATTCTTTTTGAGGCGTTTTTTACGCTTGTGCGTGGCCATCTTGTGGCCTTTTCTTTTCTTTCCGCTTGGCATTGTCTGGATAATTTTTTACTGAAAACTTATTTTTTCACTTCGCTAACAAAAGTCTTTGCAGGCTTGAAGGAAGGAATGTTGTGTTCGGGAATGATGATCGTCGTATTTTTGGAAATGTTACGGGCGGTCTTTTGGGCGCGCTTTTTAACGATGAAGCTACCAAAGCCTCTCAAATATACGTTTTCTTCTTTGGCCAATGATTCTTTCACTACGTCCATGAAGGTTTCAACACTTGACAATACAGTTACTTTGTCAACGCCCGTTCTCTTGGAAATTTCGTTTACGATGTCAGCTTTAGTCATCTCGATAAATATTTTATAGGTTATACAATAGGTTTGTAATTTTTTGGCTTGCAAATATATAGGTTTCTTTTCTTTAAAAAAAACTTTCCGTGTGGATTTTTGTGATTTTTTGAATATTTGGCGTTCTTTGTGGTATGAATTCATTATCAGGCATTTCCATCGTCTCCACTTTGCTTTCCGAATGGTATGAAGTACACCAAAGGGACCTCCCTTGGAGGCAAAATCCTGACCCTTATAAGGTGTGGCTTTCTGAGATAATCTTGCAACAAACCAGGGTCGACCAAGGACTACCTTATTACGAAGCGATCCTTAAAAAGTTTCCCACGGTCAGAAGTCTGGCCGAGGCTCCTTTGGACGATTTACTGAAATATTGGCAAGGATTGGGTTATTACAGCCGCGCCAGAAACATGCATACAGCTGCCAAACAGATTGTTAATGAATTTGGTGGTACTTTTCCAAATGATTATGCCACGTTGCTTCACCTAAAAGGAGTCGGAGAATATACGGCTTCAGCCATTGCCTCCATTGTATACGGAGAACCAAAAGCAGTGGTCGACGGAAACGTTTTTCGGGTACTTTCAAGGCTTTTCAACATAGACACACCCATCAATTCCTCCGAAGGAAAACGGATTTTCTCCGAAATAGCTGCCGAAATCCTGGATAAGGAAAACCCTTCCAGGCACAACCAAGCCATCATGGAATTTGGCGCCTTGCATTGTGTCCCCGTTCGTCCAGATTGCTCAAACTGCCCATTGGCAGCACATTGCCTAGGTTTTGCGGCTGGTCAAGTGGCAACATTGCCGGTTAAGTCCAAGGGTGCAGCCAAGCAGGAACGTTTCTTTTTTTATATGGTGCCGACCGATGGAAAACACACCTGGCTTCAGCAACGTCTTGAAAAAGACATTTGGCAGAACCTGTGGGAATTCCCGCTTTTGGAGTCGCCACAGGCTTTGACGTTGGAACAACTCTTGGAGGAACCGAAACTCAAAACCTGGTTCGGAGAAGCATTCACCATTGGGAACCCATTGCAGTTCAAACACATACTCAGCCACCGCATCATTCATGCGACGTTTCTTCCAGTACGAATTCAGCATGCAGGTCAAGTTCCGATTACTTGGACCAAGATTTCCTTGAATAAAATCAATACCTTTGCCGTATCAAGAATGACAGAGAATTTCTTAAGCAAATACACTATTTGATAATATTTACATAATACTATGTTAATTAATATTAAACGTTTGGAGCGGTAAGTTTTTATGCCTACATTTGAATCCTGAACCAAAAAAGATGCGCACTGGACGGTTCGATAATAAACATATCCAATACCCTGATTAGTAAATACTAAACCCTTACAAAATGTCAGTCAACAAAGCAATCTTAGTGGGCAATGTCGGAAAAGATCCTGAAGTCCGCTACCTAGACAGCGGTGTAGCCGTTGCAACCATCACCCTAGCCACCACCGAACGCGGTTATACGTTGGCCAACGGCACGACCGTTCCAGACCGTACCGAATGGCACAACATCGTAGCCTGGAGAGGCTTGGCAGAAATCGCCGAAAAGTACATCAAGAAAGGCAGCCAAATCTTCGTGGAAGGAAAAATCACGACCCGCAAATGGGAAAAGGACGGCATTGCACGTTACAGCACCGAAATCGTGGCCGAAAACATTGAACTGCTGGGCAAGCGTCCAGAAGGAGCTTCTGGGGAATCACATCCTGCAGCGGCAAAAACGCCTTCCAATGATTCTCCTACACCTTCAGAAAGCTCCGACGATTTGCCCTTCTAATCTTTTTCACCATGTCTGGAAAATTGACCGGAAACAATCCTGGTAAAGGCTGCCCGAATCGGGCGGCCCTTACTGCGTTGTTCTTTATTGCAATTGGCTTGTTCTGCTCCTGCAAAAAGGATTCCTTTCCCAAGCCAATGGCTTATCCCAGAATTGCATATCCCATTGCCCAATATCAGACATCGGAGCTTACCGAATTGCCGATTTCCTTCGAATACCCAACCTACGCTACGCTCGAAGCAGTAAAGCCGGACAAAAAGAATTGGATCAACCTACATTTCAACAGTTTCAGTGCAACCTTATTCATGAGTCTGATCAAGACACCCGAAAACAATGCATTTCAGGTGATTCAAGCAAAAGAAAAGATGGCAATCGATCAGGCGCCGACTGCATCCGAAGTGCGCAAGGAAGAATTTGAAGCCGCCGACAAACGTTTTACAGGCTACTTCTACCTGACGGATGGAAATGCTCCCTGCCCTGTGCAATTCATCCTGACCAATCACAATGGACTCCTGTTTGACGGCAGCCTCCTTTTTGACAACACAGTCAACCGTGATTCCTTGGCTTCCGTCGTAGCAGGACTCACCCGTGATGTACGTCACCTGGTGGAAACCTTTCATTTTAAGAACTGATCATGGCAGCTTATTTCCTCGAGGAAACAAACGATTATCGGTTAGGCATTTGGAAAATCGAGGAAGACGAATTGCAATTGCAAAAATTATCCGGCTTGGCTGAAACGCCTGCTTTAGCCAATTCGGTCAGAAGACAGGAATACTTGGCAGTCAGGGCCTTAACTTCAACAATGGGCATTGACCCTACTGCCATCGCTTATCAGACCTCTGGAAAGCCGTATTTGAAAAATAGCAACTTGACCATCAGCATCTCCCATACCAAAAACTATGCAGCGGTCTTGTTGAGCGTGCATGAATTGGCGGGAGTAGATGTGGAGTACCGTTCTGATCGGATTCGCAAAATCCGGCACAAATTCATGCATCCGGACGAAGAAAGCAACCTGAAACATAGTGGCAACCCTATGAGCGAATCGGTTGGGCTTTTACTGCACTGGTGTGCCAAAGAGTCATTGTATAAGGCAGTTCCAGAAAATGCAGTAGAGTTTGCACAAGAATTGCGCATCAGTGAACTTTCAACTCTGCAGCTATCGGGTACGTTCAAGGGATGTTTTCTGCGGACCAACCAACAGTTTCAAATCGATTACCTGATTCAGTCGGATTTTGTTCTTACCTGTTCTTTTTCAAGAGAATCCAAATGATCATCGGTGCTCCGAACAAGGCAGTGACCGAATTGATGGGCAGTGCATTACTGAGGAATGGTCCTTGGGTGATGCAATCGCAAAGAAGCATCAGGCATGCTCCACAAAGGATGGACGCTGGCAACACGATGCGGTGATTCCAACTTTTGAATAGTCCACGGGCGATGTGTGGCACGGTGATTCCGATGAAACCGATGGGCCCTGCAAATGCCGTGACGCCACCTGCCAATAAAGCTGTCGAAAGAATGATCAGAAGACGCGTTCGGGCGATTGAAACACCAAGTCCCTTGGCATAGTGTTCGCCCAGCAACATGGCATTCAGCGATTTCTGCAAAACTGCGGCCAACAGAAGTCCGAGGGAAACAACGATGAGCAGCACCGGAAAAAGCTTCCAAGTGACAGCGCTCAAGCTACCGAATGTCCATATTACGAATACTTTAAGGGTATCCGGATTGCTCACATTCTGCAACAGGCTGACCACGGAGGAGGCAATATACCCAAACATCATCCCTACGATGAGCAGGGATACCAGATCGGGCACCCGCACGGAAGCCAGCAAAACCAACAACAATACGCCCACGGCTCCTAAGACGGCTGCAACGACCAAACCCCAAGAGCCGAAGCCCAATAAGAAAGTACCGACACCGGAGGCAAACATGGTCACCAGAGCGACACCAAGGCTGGCACCCGCATTGACACCCAACACATCGGGACCCGCCAACGGATTGCGGAACAAGGTTTGCATCAGCAGACCGGCCACCGATAAGGCGGCACCAGCCAAGATAGCGGTCAATGCTTTGGGCAAACGGTAACCGAACAGAATTTCCCGATAAATAGCATCTCCTTCATTTCGAAAAGCACCGAGCAATTCTTTCACAGGGATTTGTATGCTGCCTAGCACCAGATCTAGCAAGAAAAGCAGGACCAGGGTCACACCAAGCATCATGAACAAAAGACTGTTACGACTCATTTCATTTAAATTTCAGACGAAGTTACCGTATTTTTTTCAAATAATGCCAAGGCACATCCGGTAGCAGCTCTGGGTGAAAGGCCTTGATGTAGTCGGATAAAAGTTCATCCGGTTTGGCTACAGCACTTTCCCAAAAATCGTTTCCACCCTCGGGGGTCGTCCGGTTCGTATAAGCAAAAAGATTGCCTTGACGAAAGGATTGAAACAAGGTATACCGTTCATCCAGCTTCTGTAGAGTTTTCAGCGAAACGCCATTGGTCACACCTACCCAGACATCGGCCCGGTTAAAATCTTTCAGCACTTGTTCAAAAGTAAAGGGACGGCTGCCAGAAGTCGTATCGTTTCGGTATTTGTATAGCGCACCAGCATCGGTAAATAACTGTGCCGTAAAGTTTTTACCACCAGGCAGGTACCAAGTCCCACGAAAGTTATCACCCGAAAGTACATCTGGTTTTTGGGATTTAGCCGTCGCTGCCAGTTTTTTCAAATTCTCGTAATTGGAGGAAACCGATCGAAACAAGTTGTCTGCTAGCATTTCTTTATTAAAAAAGCAAGCAATGAAACGGATCCATTCTGCCCTGGCCAGCAATCCGGGTTCCATCCATTCGTTGTCGTAAAGCACCGGAATACCACTTTCACGAATTCGAGCGAGGTGTTCATCTTGTTGATTGAAACTGTTCATCAACATGACCTCTGGCTTCAGGACCAAGCAGCGTTCCACGTCAATTTGAAACGGATCGCCCAAATCGGTGACGGAACCTTTCTTGACAGCATGACGCAACGTCACATTGAAGATTGTTTTGGCATCACAAATACCTTTAACGGCCGAAAGCACACCCAATTGCTCTAAAAAATAATACTGGGTGCAGGAACCCGAAACCAGTGAACGTACGGGAATCAGAATTTTGATGCCATCCGATGGAACTTTAGTTCCTTCATTCTCAACAAGATAATAGCGAACCAGTTCAGTACCTTTTTTCCATGGATCTGCCAAAACAATGCGTTTGTATGTTTTGAAATAATCGACCTTGAAACCCTTGGCATATTGAATGTGCATGCTGCTGTCCGGCAAAACCTCGGCCGAAGATTCTAATTTGGGTTTGCTTGGAGCCACACAGGCTGTCAAAAAAGCCAAAAGAAGGACAGGCAGAATTTGTTTCATCGTTAAAAGCAGTTTTCAGGTACAAAAAAGGAGTCCGTTCAGACTCCTTTCAGTGATGTGATGTCTTTAAAAAGACGTTGGATTTATTTCTTGGCAGCAGGTGCGGGTGCAGCGGGAGCAGCTTGACCTTGTGCAGCAGGAGCAGCTTGACCTTTTGCAGCAGAAGCAGCTTGACCTTTTGCAGCAGAAGCACCCTGTTGGTTGTTGAAACCAGGATTATTTAGGTTTGGATCCACTTTCACTGCATTTTCAATTTCGTCCTTGATGATGGATTGTTTGGCCTGAACTTCGTCGGAAGTCGTGATGAAACCAGCTGAAACGATGCATAGCAAAGCAACGGTCAGAGCCAACGTCCAAGTTGCTTTTTCCAAAAAATCGGTTGTTTTGCGGACGCCCATCACTTGATTGGACGCGGAAAAACCGGAGGAAAGACCACCACCCTTTGAGTTTTGAACAAGAACGATCAGAATCAGAAGGAGGGCTGCAAGGAAAATAAGAATGGTAATGGCCAAGTACATATTACAATTATTTTTTAAGGGTAACTATTTCTTGATGTGAATAATCAGTTTTTCGAGGAATCGAATTTGGTCTGCAAAGTAAACATTTTTTTCCGGATATTTCAAGCTTAAACCCTTGAATATTTCAAGCGCCCGGTCATACCGCTTCTGTTTGAGGTAAATTTTGGCAAGCGTGTCTGTAAAGGAGTCCTCAGGAAGGTTGAAGGAGGAAACCATTTGTTCCAGCACAGCGACTTCCTCGATGGATGCTTCGTCCATCGGTTTGTCGTCCGTTTGTTTCAACCTTATTTTTGTGTCATTGTTGGCCGAACTTTCCAAAAATTGGTCGATCAATTCTTGTCCATTCATAGGTTGAACTGGTTCCGTCGGCTCAGCTTCGGGTTGCATGGACAAAAATTCCGCGTAATTCAGCACAAAACCTTCTTCAGGTTTGATAGACGTTTCGGCAACGGAAGAACCGGCGACAATTGGTTGCTCCATGTTGGACGAAGCAACCGCCGATGATGTTTCAAGCTGTGCATACGATATGGATTCTGCTTCCTCTTTCATGGGTGCAATGGGTGCCATGGTCGGAGTACTGCCTTGCAAAAATCGGTCAATCAGAGAGAAACCACCGGATTCAAGCGGTGCAGCCTGTGGGTTCTCAAGCCGTTCAGGTAGATTTTTACCTTCGATGAAATAATACAGACGGCGACGGTCCGGAACGGAAACGGCAGTCTTGATCAATGAGGCCGAAAAGTGCAAATCGTTTAAATTGAGCAAGCTTTTCAGATAAAGCATTCGGGCGATGGTGAAACAAGGATATTCCTCCATCACACTTTTGAGTTGAAGCATGCTTTCCCTGTTCAATTGGGAAGGATCGTTGATCCAAAGTCTGATATCGTCCGTCTTCATTTTACCAATTGGCTACTGTTTTATTGAAAATGGCTTCGGAAATTTCCTTGGTGATTTCTGCCAACAAAGCGTCTTGTACGTCTTCCAACATGCTGGTGGTGCTGAACTGACGGAAAGCTGTGAATTTCTGTTCAAAATTCTCCTTTTCGTCGGTTGTGTTGGTGAAACGGACATTGATGGTGATAGTCAGTTTGGTTTCAGAGGCATAACCGTCAGCCTGTTGTGCCATTGGCGTGAGTTCCCATCCGACAATTTCCCCTTCAAGCTGCAAATCACCCTCTTTGGGTTTCATCTTCAGTTTGGTCTGAGTGATGAACTTTTCTTTCAACCCTTCCGTAAATGACTGTGCAAAAGGAGGATACACATAAGGAGCCTGATTCGGGAATTCCTGAATGGAGATCGTTTTGACGCGCGCATAATCGATGGAAGCACCGTTCAATTTATAGGAGACGGTACAGCCGGATAGCATCAGCAAAGGAAAAAGCAGAAGCAAAAAACGTTTCACAATCAGTCTAATTTGTATTCTTTAATCTTACGGTAAAGGGTGCGTTCGGAAATATTCAGGTCGGAGGCCGCATTCTTCCGTTTACCGCTGTTGCGGTCCAAGGCTTTGCGAATGGCTTCCTTCTCCATATCTTCCAACGAAAAAGATTCTTCCACATATTCCTCGGTATCCTCGATATTGTGTACGGTGGGGCGGTGGCTGGCAGGTTCAGGAGCATGGAAAGTGGCAAAATTGCCGAAATCCTTATCGGAGACGGGGCCTTCCGTGCCGTTTTTAACCATCAGGTCGTTCACAAGCAGTTTGAGCTCGTTCATATCCTTTTTCATATCAAACAGCACCTGATAAAGGATTTCACGCTCATTGGCGAAGGAGCGGCTGTCGGCAGGTCGTGAGGGGCCACCTGCATACAGTGCAGGTATTTTCTCGAAGGAACTGTCAGGCAAATAGGAACGCAAAATGTTGGCTGAAATGTCCCGTTGTTGTTCAATGATGGAAATTTGTTCGGCAATGTTCTTGAGTTGACGGATGTTACCCGGCCAACGGTAGGACGTCAGCACCGTTTTGGCATCCTCGGTGAGTTGTACAGCAGGCATGCGGTATTTTTCAGCGAAGTCGGCTGCAAATTTGCGAAACAGGCGCAGGATGTCGTCTGGTCTGTCACGAAGCGGCGGGACACTGATGGGCACCGTGTTCAGCCGGTAATAAAGATCTTCGCGGAAATGGTTGGTTTGGATGGCTTCCCCCATGTTCATGTTGGTGGCAGCCACGATGCGGACATTGGTCTTTTGCGTTTTGGAGGAACCGACTCGGATGAATTCGCCAGATTCCAAAACCCTTAAAAGTCTAGCCTGTGTGGACAAGGGCAACTCACCGACTTCGTCCAAAAAAATAGTTCCGCCGTCAGCTACCTCGAAATAGCCCTTGCGGTCGGCCAAAGCGCCCGTAAAAGAGCCTTTCTCGTGTCCGAAAAGTTCGGAGTCGATGGTGCCTTCGGGAATGGCGCCGCAATTTACGGCAATGTATGGCCCATGTTTGCGGTGGCTGAACTGGTGAATGATCTGCGGAAAGCTCTCCTTCCCCACCCCGCTTTCGCCAGTGATGAGTACGGATAAATCCGTGGGTGCGACCTGCACGGCCACATCGATGGCACGATTGAGTTCAGGGGCATTACCAATGATGCCGAATCGTTGTTTGACGTTCTGGATATCCACGGTTGCTGGCGATTAAAGATCTTCGGGCATTTTCAGGTCGGAAAGCTCACCCGACTGAACAATGTGTTGCTTGCGGAGCGGATTGCTCGTCATTTCGTCATAACCGTTCCGGTTGTTGAAAATATCACAAGCCAGGTAAAACGCTTCGCGGAAGGATTCTTCGGAGGCTACATTCTGTCCGGCGATGGAATATGCCGTACCATGTGCAGGTGACGTGCGAACAATGGGCAAGCCTGCCGTGAAATTCACGCCGCTTTCCATGCTGAGTGCCTTGAATGGAATCAAGCCTTGATCGTGATACATGGCCAGAATGCCGTCATATTTCTTGAAATCACCCGAGCCGAAGAAACCGTCGGCAGGAATCGGCCCGAAACAGCAAACATGCTGCTCCTGCGCTTTGCGAACAGCCTCAGCTATAATTTCCTGATCTTCGTGTCCGATCAAACCTTCGTCACCAGCATGCGGATTCAATCCAAGCACGGCAATGCGTGGTTTAATGATGTTGAAATCCTTGATCAGCGATTTACTGAGCATGCGGATCTTGGTGACCAGACTCGGCACATCCAAAGCAGCAGGAACCTGCGACAACGGTATGTGACCGGTTGCTACGGCAATCTTCATGATGGGTCCGACCATGATCATCAAAGCCGATTTACCGTCACCGAAAACGGATTCAAGGTACTCGGTATGACCTGGAAAAGTGAAACTTTCGGATTGAATGTTCTTTTTATTGATGGGAGCGGTAACCAAAACGTCGATCAAGCCGTCCTTCAGTTCCTGACAAGCACGTTCCAGCGCCTGAAAAGAAGCCTTGCCGGCAACCTGGGTGGATTGTGAAAGCTCGACCTTCACTTCGTCGTCGGTGCAATTCACGATGCCGATCTTGCCTACCTGCGCTTCGCGTGCTGAACCGATGATGCTTAGATTCACGCCGTTCAGATCCAACGCTTTTTTGTGATAGGCCGCTACTTTGGCTGAACCGTAAATGACCACAGCCTGGTTTTCGTAGACCCTGTTATCGGAAAGTGTTTTGAGAATCACTTCATAGCCGACACCGTTGATGTCACCCTGAGAGATTCCGACACGTATTTTAGGAGATTCCATAGAGGATTTGATGTTATACTGACAAAATTGCCGAAAGATACAAAGAAAACCCTTTCTCTAGGGATATTCTGTGAAATAATTTTATCCTTTTTGTGTGGAAAGCAAGCCACAGGCAGCCTGAATATCCTCACCCCGTGACTTCCGGACCGTCGTGCGAAGTCCTCTCGACACCAGATAATCGCAAAAAACATGAACCGCCATTTCGTCAGTTGTCTTGAAAGGCGTATCGGGAATGGCGTGGAAACGGATTAGGTTCACCCTGCAATCCAAGCCTTTGAGCAAGGCTACCAAAGCTTTGGCATGAGCAGGAGTATCGTTCAAGCCTTTGAACAAGATGTATTCAAACGAGAGTCTGCGCTGTTTGCTGAAATCGAATTGTTTGAGCAACTCGATGGTTTCTTGGATGGGCCAAGCTTTTTCGGAAGGCATCCAGGAAAGCCTTTGCTCAGGTACTGCTGTGTGCAAGCTTACTGCCAAGTGGCATTTGCTTTCATCCAAGAAGCGGATCAAACCGGGCCTCACACCGATGGTGGAAACCGTCACACGCTTGGGGCTCCATGCAAAGCCATCTTCCGAAGTCAACACATCCAAAGCGCGCAGCACTTCGTCCACATTGTCCAAAGGCTCGCCCATCCCCATAAAAACAATGTTGGTAAGCTGGGTGGATTCCGGAATGGATAAAATTTGATTCAGAATTTCTCCAGCCGAAAGCTGCCCGAGAAAACCCATGCGTCCTGTCATGCAGAAATCGCATTTCATCTTACAACCGACTTGAGAAGAGACACAGAGGGTTCCGCGGTCGTCTTCGGGAATATAGACGCTTTCAATAAGCTGTCCACTTGAAGTTTTGAACAAATACTTGACTGTTCCGTCTTTGGAACGCGCTGAATGCACCGGATCCGTAAATCCCAAATCTGCCCGTTCCGTCAGTAATTGACGATTGGCTTTGGAAATATTGGTCATCTCCTCAAAGCTCCGCACCCGCTTCACATAAATCCATTTATGCAATTGCGTTGCGGCATACTTCGGCAGCCCCTGCTCCAGCAACCAAGTTTTCAGCTCATCCGGGCGCTTGCCCAATATTGCAATTTTCTCATCCATTCAACTAAATTAAAAACCGAACCAAAAACCCAAAGGTAATTGATTCGGTTTATTATTTTTCATAAAGTTAAAACCCCACGCTGCGATTTGTTTCAAGAGTATGCCAGCTGCAAGGCCATGAGCGGGAAGAAACCGGAGCGTACTTTACGTACGTGAGGATTTCTGAGCGCGAAATAACACCGCAGATGGCGTGCTATTGGAACAAATCAATAGAACTTAATTCTTGAATCCTTAATCTTGGTGGCATTTTTAACTGCTTCAAACGCTTGGTACATCAAACGATACATGTTCATGCTGTTCAACGTAGCCTGTTCCTGCTGAAGATTAAACACTTCCTGCGTTTTCTTATTGGATACAACCTGGAACACATAGACACCATTCTTACCCTTGATCGGAGTAGAAAGTTGGTTCAGCGGAGCAACCGATACGGCAGCTACAAGAGCAGGTTCTTCACCAATGCCGGTTATGCGGCGTGAACCGAAGTTTACAAACAGTGCCGAATCCACATTAACCTTCAGTGATTGAGCCAATTGATTAAGTGAGGTGGCTTTTTTGGCTTCGATATCCTTGACAATCTGATCGGCTTTGTTTTCGTCGATGAGTTCGCGGAGCAAAATCTGCTGAACAGCTTCAACAGGCTGATAATCGCCATCGTTGACAGCAGTTACACCAATTACGACAAACTGATTATTTTGATTTTCGAGGATGCCGGAAACTTTGCCTACTTCATTGTTGTAAACGAAACGAACAGCCTGACGCATTTGAGGAAGTTCAGCAATGGTGTTGTCAGAAGAATGAATGGATTGAATTTCTTTGACATCGTAACCAGCTTTCTGAGCTTCGGTAAAGAACTGACCCGCTTCTGTGAATTTGGCAACCAAGGTGTTCACCTTATTGTAAACGGTACTGTAGGTCTGGGAACTCGGAGTCACTTTAAGGGTTACCAACGCCAATTTGGTTTTGGCGACAGGAGCAGTCTTTTGAGTTACTTGGACGATGCTGATGCTGTTCTTGGTCTTAACGGTGAAATAGGTGTTCAACGTAGCGGCAAAGCAGGAACGGACGAAAGGAGCGCCCAAGGACATCGCATCCAATTCACGGAACCAACCCATGTCGGCAGAACCGTTGTTGCGTGAATATTTCTGAGCAAGTTGGTTGAAGTCGCCACCAGCTTTCAGAACCGCCATCAAACTATCAACGCGGGATTGTTCGGAAGTAGCCAATACAATTTGACGAGCTTTGACAGAGTCAGGTGCAACTGCTTTGTCCAATATCTTAGCCATAACAAAAGACCCTTCCGAAAATACAGGTGCCAAAGTGGCTCCCACACCGGAATTGTTGACGAAATCCTTAACGGCACCAGTTAACAATTTATTAGAAACATAACAATCCAAGAATTGATTGTCGGAGTTTTCGTTTACAAAACCAGCGTAATCGGTGGTCGTTGTGAATTCAGGTGCAATTTCTTTAACCTTATCTTCCACAGCCTTGTAATCTTCTTGGCTGGCTTTCACATCAACCACGATGTATTTGGCACTGCGGTAGGGTTTCTGTTTGAAACGTTCGATTTGGTTGTTGTAACGTTTCTTCACCTCGTTCTTGCTTGCCTTGAAAAGTGAATCAGGCAGTGCATTGTAAGGTTCACAGACATATACAAAATTCAAATTGTCGGAACGGTCTGTGAAAGAGGCTTTGGCGTCCAGCGAATTTGCCTGAACGGCCTTGCCCAGCAATGTATTGATTTTTTCTTCCAAACGGGTGTATTTGAGGCTGTTTTCCCAAAACATCCAATAGACCTTCAGGTTTTTGATTTGCTCCTGAGCATCTGCAGGGTATGCGGAAAGATCTTCCGACTGAATGGTCTGCAAAAAGTTCAACATCATATTGTGGTCGAACTGTCCTGTTTGCGGATTTTTGAAGATGGGCAACTGCTGAATCATCGGATGTACATTGGCACCGTTGATCATGCTGAAAATTTCTTTTCCAGTCACCGAAACACCAAGCAAGGTCGCTTGTTGATCCAACAATTGTTCACGAACGATGGATTCATAGACCGATTCGCGGATTTGGCTAGCAATGGCATCATCCAAGGTATTCTTACCAGTCTGAATTTTGTACACTTGTTCCATTTCCGCGATGCGGGCTTCGTAATCCTTGTAGTCCAACGTATAATCACCGATTTTAGCAATTTTCTGCTGGGACTGACGGAACAAGGAAGAACCGGAATTCAGGAAGTCTCCGATGATGAATGCAAACAAAGCCAAACCGATGATGAGGGCCAACAGGCCGGCTTTATTCCTGATTTTCTGTAAGGTTGCCATATAAGATAGGTATGTTTATGATGAATATAGCGATTTTGGGTGCTTTTTTTCAGCCTGCGAATATACAAAAAAATGTTTAAACAGTGTCTATTCATTGAAAAAACCCTTACCCTATTCTTTAGGTTCAGGATCAACTGGAAAATCGCCCATCGGCTTTTTAATCTTGTAGACCGTCAACTGTTCATTGGATTCGAATCCATATCCCATCATTGTCTGATCACCCTGCTCAATACGAATGAATGAATCCGAATAGATCCGCCTGGACAACTGATCCCAATACAACAGTGATGTTTCGAATTTATCGCCCCGCAAATTAATGATCTTCACATTCTTACGAAGTTCCCACATTTTGCGGCGGGTATAATACTTGGCTGTATCGCTGGAAACCATCGATTCGGTCTTCAAGCTGTCGTTGAATTTTTCGAAATAGACTTTTTTAGGATAATACCAATACGGTTCTGCAGCTTTATCGTAAATTTTCCAAACTTCCGATATGACACGGTATCGAATCACACCAGAATCGGAAATGAGCATCGTCACCGAATCCGTGTACATACCAGGCACGGTCGCCCTATTGCCGAACTTATGAACGTACTGAGGTTGGTCGGAATTGCATGCAACAGGTATCAGCAATAGGGCTGCCATGCACAAGACTCCAACCAGATTCCGAATACTATGGGAACAGCTGTTCACGCTACAGTTTCATCTTGAAGAACCAAAGCTCGTTGAAGGAAACGTCTATGGAAAATTTGTAGTAAGTTTCGCTGATGAAGGAAGCATTGGGTGTAAACAATCGTCCAGCTTCGAGACTTAAGTTCAGCATGGATTTTTGATTCCGCAATGGCAAACCGACGCCCAGACTGAGAGATGCACTTCTTAAATGTCCCGGTTCTTTCAAGTACATGTCGTTGTATTGTAAACCTCCGCGGTAACGGATGGCTTGGAAATAATGTTCAGCCAAGTTGGAAGGTAAGTATTCCACACCCAAGGATATACGGTTGTTGTCTCTCAGTGAATCCTTGACTCCCATAAACATAGATTGGCTGAAACGTTGGTTTTGATAATCCAACCCAACGGTAAGACGATTGTCCCAATTGTAAGAAACACCAGCACCTATGGTCGTTGGAAGCGTAAAATGAGAAGAATTGGAGGATTCAACCGTATCAGAAGCGATATTTACATTGTAGGTTTCACCATCAAACGGCAGCGATGCGGAAGCAGAAGCTCCAAGCGTGAGGTAACTTTTTTTGGTCAGCTTCAAGTCGTACTGCAATCCAAGATCCAAACTTCCAGTGCCTAAAAACAGATTGTTGATGTTTTGCTCGTTTGTAAGGCCTGAAGTCGTATATTTGACCAAAGTCGTGTTAGTCAAAAGTCCGAATGTGTATTTAAAGTTGACACCGGCAGACAAACCTTTAGCTAAATAGGCTCCAGTTCCCAGAAAAAAAGTATTCAAACCACCTGAACCACCATACGTGGTTTTGTATTCGATGTTTCCGACTGGAGTAACTTGATCGGCAATGGTGAAATTGTACCCGACCTTGGAAAAGGGTACCAAGCCTAGAGCAACACCCCAATTGGGTTTTAATGCGAATTTCATACCGATGTGATCCAAATATGCATTGGGATTGTACTGATGCACAGAACCTTCCTTAAATGCAGTCATCTGAGCGGACAAACCCATGTCAAATAGCATGTTCATCGTATCCACATCGGCAAAAGAAGCAGGATTCTTAAGGTTGATCAAACCACGATCGTGTATACCGTAACCGATTCCGCCCATGGCGCGAGTCTTGCCCATCGCAGGGGTTTCCAGATTTCCATACGCATAACGGCTGTAGGTGGAATTGGTATTCTGCGCAAGGAGCGTTTGGAGGGTCAGCAGCAGGAATAGTGTTGCCGGAAGGAGTTTACGAATGGACATTGTGGCGTAATATTCGGTTAAGGCCTGTCAGGACCAGATTTTCGTCTACAAAGATGCCATTTTTTAATTTTCCATCAAAATAAATCAGGTCACCGCCTGTTAAAAAAGTGAAAAGGCCTGGATGTTGCCCAGTTAAAGCTTCGATATAACCATTTATCTCAAAAAGAATGCCTTGCATCACGCCCGATCGGATAGCCGTTTCGGTGGAATTCCCCAACAAGCCGAAATCGCTGGTTGGTTCCACCAAAGGTAGTTTACCCGTAAAATGATTCAGAGATTTAAGTCGGGTGTGAACGCCAGGTGCGATGTTTCCACCCATGAACGTTCCGTCAGCGCTGATGAAATCGTAGGTGACTGCCGTGCCTAAATCGATGACCAACAAGGGTTTTTCAGGCTGAAGCACCCAAGCACCGACAGCAGCGGCTAAGCGATCATAACCCAGCGTAGCAGGTGTTGCATAACCGTTGCGAATGGGCAACGATGTATCAGGACCAAGTTCGACAAAGTTTTTCAGTTGCGCTTTTAATAGAACAATCAACTGTGGATCAAACACCTTCACAGTTGAAAGGATACCATTCATTGGTCTGAAATTTTCAAAAAGGACCTGCAAGATTTCAGGTGTCAGCATTTTGAACACATTGCTGAACACGATGTTCCCGTTAAGATCGACGCAGGCAACTTTACACAGGGTATTGCCCTGATCGATGATGAGGTTCATGACTGAGGTGCTTTAGGATGTAGAGGAAAATGTTTTAATTCAGTATAGAGTTGATGCACAGGCAGTCCCATCACATTGAAGTAAGAACCCTCCATACGCTCTACTCCGACAAACCCGATCCATTCCTGAACGCCATAGGCTCCGGCTTTGTCGTAAGGTTTGTAGGTGTCAACGTAATGTTCGGTTTCAGCATCGGTCAACTCGCAAAAGAAGACTTCGGTTTCGGCAACGAATATGACTTGATGGTTGGTGCTGGTCAAGCAGACACCGGTATAAACAAAGTGGCTGGTGCCGGACAAGGCCTGCAACATGCGCAACGCATCGGCTCGGTCAATGGGCTTCCCAAAAACGGCATCACCTTGACAAACAATCGTATCGGCGGTAATGACCAAATCGTCTGGCGTCATGTGGGGACGGAAGGCTTCCGCTTTCTGTAGTGCTATATGTTTGGCGACATCGGCACCTTTGATGTTGGATGGATACGATTCATCGCCGCCTTGAAGGACTTTGACCTTGTATTTCAATCCCAAACCGCCCAGCAATTCGTTGCGTCGCGGAGAATTGGAAGCCAGAATGAGGTGGTACCCTTGCAGATTTTCAAGCACGATCGTATGTTTTTACCAACCAAAGGCTTCGGCATCGGTCATCCAAAGGCCTTGGGCTTTCATGATTTGTTCAATTAGGTCTCGGGCACAGCCTTCGCCTGCTTTTGTATGTGAAATATAGGTTGAAATGGCCCGGATTTCTGGTGCCGCATCGGCTGGACAGGCGGAAAGTCCAACCAGTTGCATCACTTCAAAATCCGGTATGTCATCGCCCATATAAGCCACTTCCTCTGCTTTCAGTCCTGTTTTTTGGAGGAAATCGGCGAATTGGACCTTTTTGTCGTGTGCACCCAAGTAAACGTACTGGACTCCCAGGTTTTCAAACCGGATGCGAACGGCTTCTGTTTTGCCACCGGTAATGATGCCTAGAATCAGTCCTTTCTTACATGCCAGGTTCATGGCGTAACCATCCTTGATGTTGGCGGTGCGCATCGGTTCACCGGTAGGATACAAGGGAATCGTATTGGCGGAAAGGACGCCGTCCACATCGAAGACGACAGCTTTGATGGTGGTCAGGTTGTGTGGTATTGTGCTCATTTTTAAGTGATTTTTGAACGTTGATGAATTCCGGCACTAAGCTCTTTGTAAAGCGTTTTCCACGCTGGATGCTTTTCGAGCAAGGTCAGATGTTTATCCATGACCGTGTGGTCGAAACGCACGGCAGGCCCTGTCTGAACGTTGGCCGGAGCATTGTGCTGCACTTTGGCTGCCGTTTCCAGAATCAAGGGTTTCAGCACTTCGAAAGGAAGGTTTTGCTCTGCCAACAAATCGTTGGACACGGAATACAGATAATTGACGAAATTACATGCAAATACGGCCGAAAGATGTAGTTTTAAACGTTGTTCGGAGGTTGCATCATAAATTTCACAATGCAGATCTGCAGCAAGTTGCTTAAGCATATACAGGACCACCTTGTCCGACGCTTCCACAAAAACCGGTATGGTGCTGAAGTCCACATCACGTTCCTTATTGAAGGTTTGCAAAGGGTAAAAAACACCTGTTTTCGCAGCAAAGGGTTTCAGAATCTCCAATGAAAGGCTTCCAGCTGTGTGCACTAAAATACCATTGCCGACATCGACCTTTTTCAGCACATCGGGAACAACATCGTCTTTTAGGGCACAAATATACAAGGAGGCATCGGATTGAAGGGCTTCAGGCCTTATGACAGCTTGGGCACCTAAAAGGTCGGCAAGTGTTCGGGCGGAATCTTCCGTACGGCTATAAACCTGCACGAATTCGTGCCCCGCTGCTTTCAGGGCAATCCCGAGCCTTGTGCCCAGGTTTCCGGCACCGAGTAGACTGATGCGCATTGTATATGCTTTTATTCGATTGATTTGAAGGAGCCAAGATGGACTTTTTCCCATTGCAGGTTGTCCAAATCGTGGGGTTCCTTGCTGACTTCCTTCATTCCGATGGCAATGATGCTTTCGACACGATATACGGAGGGGATGTCCAACAGTCGTTTGACGATGGCTTCGGAGTCTTCACCCTCTGCGTTCTGCCTGTTGCGGATTTGAACCCAGCAGGAACCAAGTCCGAGGTCTTCGGCTTCCAATTGCAAGTAAATGGAAGCGATGGACGTGTCTTCCACCCAAACATCGCTTTTTTCAGGATCAGCCAGAACGACCACAGCCAAAGAGCAGTTTTCGATCAGTTTGGAACCATTTTTCTTACAAAGGGAAAGGGTTTGCAGCATGCTGCGATCATCCACGAGAATGAACTGCCAGGGATTGGAACTTTTAGAAGCAGGAGCCATTAGTGCGGCTTGCATCAATTTTTCCACAAGTTCGGGACTGATTTCAGTCTCCATAAATTTTCGGGTGCTTCTGCGTTTACGAAGCAATTCGAGTAAGTCATCCATAATTTAAAGACAATAATAGGCCACAAAGATACGTTTAATTCCTCAGATTTCCGTAGATTTGCGCCCATTGTAAACGTCATAAGGATGTCCAGAAAAGTAGCCGTTCTTGTCCTTTTTCTTCTTGTTTTCCACTCTGTGTGCATCCTGGCGCAGGGAAGTCTGACGGTTTCCGGCTATGTTCTCGACACTCAAAGCAAACCACTCGAATTGGTCAGCGTTTCCGAGCTGAATGGAAAACACGCCGCATACACCGATCAAAACGGTTTCTATTCCATTGAACTTCCAATCAGTGACACCCTTATTTTAAGGTATACATGCCTCTCCTACCAACCGGCCACCCGCATCATTCCCGCGGCTATGCACACGCTTCGTGTCAATGTGACTTTGAGCACTTCTTCACACACCTTGAACGAAGTGACGGTTCACGGTCAACAACGCCGCACCAATACCCTCGAGTCCCTTGACCCGACCAAAATCCGATTGCTTCCAGATGCATCGGGTGGCAGTATTGAAGCCTTGTTGGTAACGTTTGCCGGAGTCAGCTCCAACAACGAGCTCAGTTCTCAGTATTCGGTTCGGGGAGGCAATTTCGACGAGAACTTGGTGTATGTCAACGGTACGGAAGTCTATCGCCCCCTACTCATCCGCGCTGGGCAGCAGGAAGGCATGAGTTTCATCAATCCTGAAATGGTGCAGGATGTGAAATTTTCGGCAGGCGGTTTTGATGCCCGCTATGGGGACAAGATGTCTTCGGTTTTGGATATCCAATACAAGAAACCTACCCATTTCGAAGCCGTTGCAAACATGAGCCTGTTGGGAGCCAATCTTTTTGTAGGCCAATCTTCCAAAAACGGCCGATTCACCCAAATCCACGGCCTGCGCTATAAAACAAACGCTTACCTGTTGGGAACGTTGGACACGAAGGCAGAATACAACCCGACCTTTTTCGATTACCAGACTTACTTGACCTACAAGTTGACGCCAACCCTGGAAATGAGCTTCTTAGGCAACTTTTCCCAAAACAGTTATGCATTCATTCCCAAAGAAGGTGAAACAGAATTCGGCACTTACAACAACAAAATGAACCTGACGGTCTATTTCGACGGAAAGGAAAAAGATTTGTTCCGTACCTCATTTGGAGCGTTCAACTTGACAAAAACGTTGACGGGTAATGTAAAATTGGGCTTGCAGACTTCTGCCTTCAATACGGTCGAAGACGAGAATTACGACATTACCGGGCAATACTGGCTTAGTTCCACGCCCATCAAAAACAACAAGGCAGACACGGCCAACACGAATTTGCTGGGTGTCGGAACGTATCACGAACATGCTCGCAATCACCTGAACGCGACCGTCTTAAACGTTTCGCACACCGGCAGTTGGAACAAAAATGCCCACGATATCCAATGGGGTCTGAGTTATCAACGGGAACGCATTCACGACAAGTTGCGCGAATGGGAGATGCGGGACTCCGCGGGTTATTCCCTGCCCTATTCCAATTCAAACATCCAAATGGTCTATTCCATGCATTCCGATGCCGACATGGAAAGCAACCGCATACAAGGATATGTCCAAGACAGTTGGCATTTCAGACGAGCAAGCGGACTTTATGTGCTGACAGGTGGGATTCGTGCCAATTATTGGGATTTCAACAACGAATTATTGGTCAGTCCAAGGGCTTCCATCGCCTTCATTCCGGCCTGGGAACACGATTTTACCTTCCGTCTTGCCACCGGCGTCTACTACCAGGCACCTTTTTACAAGGAATTGAGGGATACGGCAACCAACTCCGCCGGTGTCACCAACATTGTGCTGAACAAGCGGATAAAAGCACAGAAAACCATCCAGGTCGTGGGCGGCATGGATTATCATTTTGTAGCGTTGGATCGTCCTTTCAAGCTTACGACGGAACTCTATTACAAGGACATGAGCAACCTGATTCCTTACGTTGTGGATAACGTCCGAATCCGCTATTACGGCAAAAATATGGCAAAAGGGTATACAACTGGCTTCGATGCCAAATTGTTCGGTGAGTTCGTTCAGGGCACCGATTCCTGGATCAGTTTCTCTCTGATGCAGAGCAAGGAAACCATGGGAGATGTTACAGTGTCCAGACCCAACGAACAACGGTACAATATTTCCTTATTTTTCCAAGATTACTTCCCCAACGACCCGAAATTCACGATGAGCATGAAGCTGATTTGGGCGGATGGCTTGCCTTTTGGTCCTCCAGACCGTGACAAAAGTTTCTTTACGTTGCGCATGCCACCTTACCGCCGTGTTGACATCGGCCTTTCCAGACTTTTGGTGGGTGGCGAAGATCAAATCATGAAATCGAAAGCCTTGAAACATTTCAAGAATATTTGGTTGGGTGTAGACTGTTTCAACCTGTTCGGCATCAAGAACGTGAACTCCTATTATTGGGTGAACGACATTGCAAACCAACAATGGGCTGTACCCAACTACCTGACAGGAAGGCTTCTGAATGTACGTGTATCCGCTGAATTCTAACTAATGGAGACGATTGACTTTACATTCAGCTTTGAAGATTTGGCCATCACCATAGACGACATGAAATCCATTTCTCCGGAGGAAACCCAAGGATTGGACGATTTTCTGGATGTTTTTGAGGAAATCCTTCAGGAAGGCCCCTCCATCATTGAAGCAAAAGGCGGTTTTAGCATTCCGGACCAATTCGAATGCCTTCCGGACGAAATCCGAATCGGAGACACCACGTTCCATACCGGCTCCATCATTGCCAAGCAATTCCGCCAAGCAGAAAAAATCGTGGTGTTCGCCTGCACGGCTGGACCAGGCATCCGCGAAAAATACGATCAGTACACGGTCGAAGGCGATTATCTCAAGGCCTTTTTCGTCGATACGTTGGGAACGGTGGCTGTCGAAAAGGCAATCGACAAAATCCACCATTTCATCCGTCACCAGTTCGAAAAGGAAGGACTGCACGGAACCAATCGTTACAGTCCCGGTTATTGCGGCTGGTCGGTCAAGGAACAACATCAACTATGGAAATTCCTTCCTCCAGCCTACAGCGGCATCACCCTAACCGATTCTGCACTGATGTTGCCCATCAAATCGGTCAGCGGCATCATCGGCCTCGGTCCACACGCCCGAAAAAATCCATATTCCTGTTCCATCTGTGACTTGGGCAATTGCATCTATCGTCGGAAAAAAAGGTCATGAAACTCCAATATTAAAAATTGTTTTTGTAATTTTACGAGCCTTTTAAGAATAGTGTGTTTACAATCAATCACTTCAACTATGAAAAACTCCTTTTTCAGCAAATTCACCCCTCGCGAGCCCAAATTTTTTCCCATTCTCAAAGAAATGTCAGATGTCTTGTTGGTTGCATCCAATCTGATGATTGAATGCCTGCAAAAATTCGACCATGAAGCCGCTACGGAGTACTATTTCAAGATCAAAGAGCAGGAACGTAAGGGTGATGAACTGTCCAACCGCATTTTTGATGAACTGAACGCCACCTTCATCACGCCCTTCGACCGGGAAGACATTCATACTTTATCAAATAGGTTGGACGATGTAACCGACTTTATCTGTGGATGCGCCAAGAAAATCATGTTGTACGACCCCAAGGAAATGCCCGGAAGTGCCATGACAATGGCCGGATTCATTCATGACAGTGCAATTTGCATTGGTAAAGCAGTAGACGAACTGGACGTGTTGAAAAAAGATTCCAACCGCATCACCGAGTATTGCAGGGAACTGCACGACCTTGAAAACAAGGCCGACGATGTGTATGACCACTTCATCAATGATTTGTTCAAAAGCGAACGGGAAGCCATCGAAGTTGTGAAACTGAAGGAAATCATGGGTGAACTGGAGAAAGCCACCGATGCAGCCGAATACGTTGGTAAGATTATCAAAACCATCATCGTCAAGTACGCATAGAAACAGATTTCGAGAGATGACATTATTGATATCCATTATCGCGCTGGCGCTGTTTTTCGACTACATCAATGGTTTCCACGATGCAGCCAACTCCATCGCCACCATCGTGTCCACCAAAGTACTGACGCCCTTCAGAGCTGTACTTTGGGCAGCCAGTTTTAATCTGATAGCCTTTTTCATAGCTAAATACGTCATTGGAGAATTCGGGATCGCCAATACGGTTTCCAAAACAGTACTCCCCCAATTTGTTTCACTTCCGGTGATTTTTTCAGGTCTGATAGCTGCCATCATCTGGAATCTGACGACCTGGTGGTTGGGCATCCCCTCATCCTCCTCACATACCTTGATTGGTGGATTTGCCGGTGCTGCAATAATGAGTGCAACCATCGCCAGCGGCTACTCCTCTACTGGATTCGAAGCGGTTCACGGTGGCAAAATCGGCGTCATTGCCGCCTTCATCCTGCTGGCACCACTCATCGGCATGATCATTTCCACCCTGCTCACCATCCTAATCATGCACATCGCTAAAAAAGCGAATCCGCACCACGCAGAGAAATGGTTTCGCAAACTACAGCTGGTTTCCTCCGGTTTATTTGCCATCGGCTTTGGCCTGAATGATTCCCAGAAAGTCATGGGTATCATCGGTGCCGCACTTATTGCCGCACACGCACAAGGTTTACCTTACGGAATCGAATCCTTTGATCAGATACACGATTGGGTACCACTTTCCTGTTTTGCCGCCATTGCACTTGGCACCATGACCGGTGGTTGGAAAATCGTGAAGACCATGGGTTCAAAAATCACCAAAGTGACTCCGCTGGAAGGTGTGGCTGCTGAAACCGCCGGTGCCATCACCCTGTACCTCACCGACATCCTTAAGATTCCTGTAAGTACCACGCATACAATCACCGGCGCCATCATCGGCGTAGGTGCCGTGAAACGCTTGTCTGCAGTTCGTTGGGGGGTCACCCGCAAACTGATGGTCGCTTGGATATTGACTATTCCGGTGAGTGCCGGATTGGCAGCGTTGATCTATTATTTCATCGGAAGCACAATGTAATTTTTTACGCCACCAACGCATTCAATATTTCGACCAGACCCTGCGGATCGGCGCTGTAGTAGTCGGCTCCGATTTGTTCCCGAAACTTGTCACTGACTGGTGCGCCACCGATGAATGTGATGGCTTTGGGAAATGCCTCCTTCAAAGCCTTGTTGGTGGTTTCCATGGCCCCCATAGTCGTTGTCAACAGAGCTGAAAGACCAACAAAAGCTTCGGGATGCTGGGTTAATGCATCGATGAACTTCTGGGTTTTCACATCCACACCCAAATCGATGACTTCAAAGCCGCAGCCTTCCACCATCATGCCTACCAGATTTTTGCCGATGTCGTGAAGGTCGCCTTCGACCGTGCCTAAAATAAAGACACCTTTGCGTTGAACTGCACCCGAGGTAAAGTAGGGTTTTAAGTGGTTCATGGCTGTGCTCATGGCTTTGGCAGACATCAGCACTTGAGGTACAAATACCTTGTTCTCGCGGAATTTGACACCGATTTTTCCCATACCGACAATCAAGGACTTGTTCAGGATTTCTTGTGGTGCGACACCCATGTCCAGCGCTTTGCGTGTGAGTTCATCGGCACCCTCCTGCCCTTTCATGGTAGGTGGATAAGGAGATACTAGGTTTATTTTTCCGAATTCGACACATTCGGCAATTTGCTGAAGGATTTCTTCCATGATTTGTGTATTTGATGGGTTTTAAAATTTTTCTCCAAACTGGGTTTGTTGTTTTTCCACTTCGTCCAGGGCCTTGCGTTTTTCTTCTTCCGTCATACCGGGTTTAAAAGTACGAAAAAGGTTTCCCGAAAATACGGACTTGGAGGGTTTTTCAGAATAAATCAACGGACGTTGTTTCAAAATGAACTTTCCATCCGCCCTTTTCAGTACTGGAAGGGCAAACAAACTGATTATCAATTCGAATTGGTTTATTCTTAATCGGGTCCAAACATCCCTCAGACAAGGCAATGGCTGAACTCCATGTTTTTCCACAATCGGCTGAACGCTTCATCCCACCAAACCAAGCAACCGGGCCATACGAAAATCAATCAAATTTATCGGACATTCATCCAATCAGTCAGTGTCTTGAATACCTCCTTTTTAATCGATTCATTGTGCAATTCATGAAAAACATCCTCCCACAAAACCAACGTGCAGAGCCCGTCCAGCTGTTGTGCAAATTCGATGCTGCTGCTCGGGAAAGCAATGGCGTCCGCTTTCCCATGCATCAACAACAAAGGCAACGGAAATTCAGAAGCGTGATCGAGGTTAAACTTACAAACCTGCAGCAAAATCTTGCCAAATCCCACAGAAATCTTGTCATGCACCAAGGGGTCGTTGTTGTACGCTTTAATGACCTCGGCATCGTGTGAAATTGCAGCTACATCCAATCCGCTAGCGATGGTAACTTTCGGCATCAACGTTCCCAAGATTTTAGCGGCTAATACTTTGGATGGTTGTTGTTCAAGTGATGAATGCAGGGCAGGGCTAGTCACCAACATACCCTTCAAATCTGGTTTCCGTTTTAACCCGTAATGCAACGCCAAAATGCCACCCAAGCTGTGTCCATACAAAAACACGGACAAACCTGGATATCGAATCTTTGCCTGCTTCAACAAAACATCCACATCATTCATCAGAGTTTCTATGGAATCGGCATGCCCTTTCAATCCTTCCGATTTACCATGTCCCCGTAAATCTGCAGCGAAAAGAGCATAACCTTCTTTTGCAAATGCTTCTGCCACATGGGCATAACGACCGGAATGCTCACCAACTCCATGCACCAAACAGACCACCGCCTTGAGTGGCAACACATCCGGCTCCCAACCCTGAACAAACAACGTCAGTCCATCAGAAGATTTCCAATTGGATTCAAAGTGTTTCATGGCGATAAATATAGTCATGTTTTTCCTATTTTTCAATATCCGGCTCAAAAAATACCCACTGAATGGCAGGGTTCATCTTTCTAAGCTCCACTTCGCAAGCATTGATATTGTGGACCATCAACAAAGCCGTATCGGTGTATGCCATTTTAGCTTTGACAGCCACCATGACTTGTGCTCCCAACTGCAACGTAATCAAATTCAACACCTCATCGATTTCAGGCCTAGTGTTCAGAAATGCTTCAATGGCCGAAACCGCTTCTTCATCTGCACTTTGTCCTATTAGCAAGCCTTTCACTTTCACACCGATAAATAAAGACACGACAATGAGCAAAGCGCCGATTCCGATGCTGCCGATGGCATCAAATACCGGATTCCCTGTTATCATGAAAAGTACGACTGAAACAAGTGCGAAGGACAAACCAAACAAAGCCGCCACATCTTCGCCCACCACAACGACCAGTTCACTTTGTCTAGTCTGTTTCAGCCATTGCCAAAACGACTTGCCATGCTTCAAGCCGTGAACTTGTTTTAGACAGCCTAGCAACGATGCACCTTCGAGCACCATGCTCAAAGCCAGCACAACGATGGCGATATACGGCCGTTGCAATCCTTCGTGGGTACTCAATTTATGAATACCCTCATACATCGAAAACAAGCCACCCATGCTAAAAAGCATCAAGGCAACGATAAAAGACCAAAAATAAATAGCCTTACCGTGGCCCAGCGGATGTTTCGGATCCGGCAATTTCTTGGAAGCGCTCAATCCCAAAAAAAGCAAGCCCTGGTTGGCACAGTCGGCAAACGAATGGATGGATTCTGCCAACATGGCACCTGAACCAGTGATCACGGCTGCTGCCGTTTTGGTGACTGCAATGCCAAAATTGGCCAACAAAGCAAAAAGAATGGATTTGACGGAAGCGTCTTGATGTGACATCGTATAAAAATTAGATTTTGCGTACCGGTATCCAGATTTCCTCTTCGGAGTCGTCACTGTCACCTTTGTATTTGTCACCCATGATGGCCAAATGTGGTCTGTCGTCCAATAGGAATTCCGAAAAGGGCAACCAATCGTGAAATATGAAATGGTAGGTTTCGGGGGCCCTTAAATAACTGCCCTTGTGCGTAAAAACGGCATACAGTCCTTTGGGTACGATTTGCGTTTCGAATTCTTCGGGCACCTCTCTGAAATCGGCAACCTCAACTGTTGCCCACTTCTGAAACAGCGTCTTTTCATCGTATTCCCTGAAAAAATTCCGACGGTACACTTCCACCGAATACAACTCCTCACCCACTTGATTGGGTATCAAACGCTTAATTGGCATGAAACTGTGCCACAAATCATACGTTTTCAAGTCGGCAAAACACATATCCATTCGTTTTCCGACCAATATCTTTTCTTTCAGTTCTTCAAATCTAGGTTCCATTGTTCATTTCATTTTAAAATGCTTGGCTTTAAGCAGCATAACCTCAAGCACAAAATCCCTCACTTCCAGAGGCAGTTGTTCTACCTGCCAGCTTCGCTCCTCCTCCATGGATTTGCCAGCGCAATTTACAGCTTTTATCGCATACAACGCACCACCCATCGAATGATCGGCCATATGCGCAGTCGCTACAGCATGTCCTGCAGCACGCACCAATGCTATCTGAACTGGGTCTGTCAACGCACTGGCCAAAGCCAACAAGTCAACAGCAGCAGTACGCGCATCACCTACCGTAGCCTTACCTTCAACCCACGCCCTTCCCACGCTTAGAGCCTGCAGTATTTGTTCGTCCGGAGTAGGGCCAAAGAGCGATAAGACATGCTCCACACAATTGCAGGACCACAGCATCAACTGCCGGTGCTGCTCTATTTTCAAAGAGCCACCGCGATGAACCGCTACAAACCGCCTGTCACGCATCATTCGACTAACATTATATTGTACCTACTATTCTGTTTTCGTTATAGCCTCCAGAACCTCATAAACAATTGGACACGTTTCAGCATTTTTAATTGAAAGGTTGTATATCTGGTAGAACCGCTTCCGGTCGGTATGCGGATATTCCCGGCAAGCCTTCGGCCGAGATTCATAAATGGTGCAATAGTTGTCATCTGCTAAAAAAGGGCAAGGCATCGACTGAAATACACGGTCGCCATCTTCATCCATCTTGAAATACTGTGCGATGACATCCGTCGACTTCATACGCAAAGCCTTGGCAATCCGTTCCACATCCTTTTCTTCGATGCGGGGCCCCAACTCCCTGCAACATCGGGCACATTGCAAACAATCGATGGCCTCCGAGTACTTGTCGTGCAATGCATGAACCACCAAATCCATGTCCTCCAGCTTTTTTTTGTTCTTAACTAGAAATTTTTTCCACTTGGGCAAAGCTTTCCCAGCCAACAAGGGTAAAGCGTTATATTCTGAACGTTTTATCATAAATTATAATCGGTTTTTCTTAAACCGTAAAATCCTTTATCAATTTTGAAATGGAATGACGCACACCCTTAGACAAGGTTTCCGTATATTGTTCTTGTGTCAACAACAGAATTTCATGTTGTAAATCAGGATGTTTCTTAGAGATTTTGAGGATCAATAGAAAAGCATTCAACCGTACCGAAGGTTGCTTATGAATCTTTTCCCAAACATTCACACAAAGATTGAAAATTCGACCTTCATAGTCTTCATCCAACTCCAACTTGTATAAAATTTTTATCAATTCGCGCTGTTGCCCATCTCTTAGTTGTGGCAATACATCAATTATTACGGGGATGGACTCCCGAACACGCGGATCATTTTCCTCCATCACACTCCACAACAACCAGGAGGCCCGCCAGGAATACGGTTGTTTGTCTGATACGGTCAGTTGAATAAGCTCTTCAAACACTTCTGGATGCGCCTCCACAAAGGCAATCATCCCTTCTTTGTACGTATGCGTCAGTATGTGTTCCAGTTTTGACTCCATCAACAAGAATGAATTAAAGTGGAATGAACAAAGTTGCAATGATGTGGCTGATCAACCCCAATAAAACAAAAACGTGGAAAATCGAATGTACGAACTCGTGCTTGGCCAATGCGTAAAAAAATGAACCAATAATGTAAAATAAGCCACCCGCAAGCATCCAATACAAAACATCAACGCAGTTTTTAGCTACGGCAATGTCAATCAAGGGTTTGACCGCAATAAAAATAGACAAGCCCATCAGTACGTACGAAGCTGTTTTGAGATGACTGTTCGCTTTCAATTTGCCAAAATTCATTCCCAAACCGACTAAGGCAAAAATCCAAATGAATGCAAACAAGCCCCACCCCCAAAAGCCCTCGCTTCTCAATAAAATCAAGGTGACAGGTGAGAAACTAGCGGCAATGAGCACATAGATGCTCCCATGGTCAAAATGGCGTAAAAAACTTTTGGCTTTGGGTTTTTGAACATAATGATACACCGTAGAAGCCAACATACAAACAATCATGCCAAATCCATAAATGCTATTTGCCACAATAGCCCATCCATTGTCGGCCAAAATTGACCGATGAATCAATACGATCGTTGCAACAACGGCAATGAGCACCCCAAAAGCGTGCGTCAGGTAATTCGCCTTTTCTTCACGCTTGCTATATGATTTAAATTGTTCCATAACTTGATACTCTTAAATAAATGACACAATCGCTTATTCCGTTTTCGGCAGTTTTAACCTGAAGGCTAAAAACAAGACTAAAAACAAGGCAATAGCCGTTGTGGAAAAAATGAACAAGAAAGAATTGGCCGAAGTTGCCGAACCCAGAATTAATCCAAAAATGGCCGAACCGACCAATTGACCGGTACTGGTAAAAATGGTGAGCATCCCCTGAGAAACCGCTCTATCCTCCGGTTTCGTTGCGTTCAACATGATATACCGCAAAGAACTACCCGCCAGGATGGACAAACCCAACCCAATAAAAACACCGCTCGAATAAAATAGGAACAACGATTTCCCACTTACTGTCAACAATGCGAAACCCAAGAAATTCAACACGATACCGATAATCAGAATGGGTTTGACACCATACTTATCGATCATTCTGCCAAAAATGGGAGAGCCGATGGCTGTAGCCAAAACAAAGGGGATAAGCATAAAACTCGCCGAAGATGGAGATACCGAAAAGGTTTGTACCGAATATTTGGGAATAAAGACAAAACAGGCTTGCACCAAACCACAAACCATGGCTACAATCCCAGTAATGACGATGGTCGGTCTTCTAAAGAAACTGAACTTAATGATTGGATGCGCTGTTTTATGTTCTGTCAACACCAACAAAATGAAGGAGACCATGGATACGGCAGCTGACAGCATAATCCATCTGTTACCGAAACTGCCTGATTCGTTCAATTTCAGATTATTGATGCTGAACGCAAATCCAGCCAAAAACAAGCCCAATAGAATGATACCTTTCCAATCAATTTTCGCTTTATCTGAAATAATGTAATTGGGCAAAATTCGGTAACTGTAAAAAACCAAAACAACGGAGATCGGTAAGTTGATCAAGAACAACACATTCCACGTAAAATAATTTAAGATGATACCCGCCATCAACGGCCCTATCATGAATGCGATGCCAAATACTGCCCCCAGCAAGCCCAACAATTGTCCTCGTTTTTCTTTGGGGTACAGGTCGCCAATTACTGCCGAAGCCACTGGAAAGATGCCGCTGGCACCAAAGCCCTGAATAGCCCTGCCCAAAAGCAGATAATCGTACGTGTGTGTCATGGCGACCACAAACGAACCAAAAGCAAAAATCAATATGGAAATGATATAAATCCTTCTACGTCCATATTTATCAGACAACTTCGCAAACAGTGAAATGCCAACTAGATTAAAAAGAACATAAATGGAAAAGATCCAACTGGAGTATTGACTGGTGATTTTAAGCAATCGCTCAATAGACGGAATGGCCGGGCCCACGATGGAAATATCCAAAGCACCCATCAAAACCCCGACAAACAAAAGTGGTATGATACCACGTGTAGATTTATTTTCCATCAAACTTTTTTCATTAATCATTTAATCCCTTACCATCCAAAATTTGCTGCATGCATTTTACAACCCTCGATTCTCTGGTTTTAGATTGTTTTGGATCCGAAAAATAGAGATTATACGCTCTTTGCCGACCCGGAGTCAACGCCTCAAACGCTGCCTTCAAATCTGGATTTTCATCCAATTTATTTTGGAATTCCTCCGGGAATTGCAATTCCGTATTTTTTTTTAAAGCCACTTTCAGACCGGATTTTTCCACTTCGATGGCTTCCAGGATATATTTTTTCAAAGCTGCCTCCTTCTCCCTGATTTCACCAACATTGGTGAAACGGATCTGTCGTGCAGCTTGAACATTGTCCGTTTGTTGGATCAGCAAACCATCTGAATCTTTCATTAAGGCACCCTTCACGAAAAGTAATGCACAATACTCCTTAAAACCATGAATTAATACCACATTGCTCTTCTGAAAGGTGTAACAAGGCACCCCCCATTTCAACTCCTCGACCAACGGGCAATCAAGTGCGATCATTCTTAATTTTTCAAACTCTTCAAACCACTTTTCGGTTCTAATCAAGAATTTATCAACTTCAGGATTCATGTTTGTATAATTTTTTATTTCCACGTTTTCTCACCAGACTCCATTTTTTTTAGAGTCTCTTCAAATCCTTTTAATACCATCACATCATCCTTCGAACAAAAACGCATCGCATCCTTCTCTACTGAAATCGCTTCATTCTTTTTGCCCAATTTATAAAGGAGATTCGCATTGGTATCCATCCACAACGGGTTGTTCGGGTCCAACACCAACGTTCGATCAGACCAGCGTAATGCATCTTGAAGCACTGTGACATCCGAAATCTTTTCAAAAACAAACCATGCGTTGTTATTCAACCCGTTACACATCTTGTCCCGTTCGGAATGAGTCATATATTTTTTCAATTGAACCAATTGTGCTGAGTCAATAATTGCTAAAGCACCCGAAGCCAACTGTTTATTATACATTTCCAAAAGCATATTGTCCCTTTTGAAAATCGAATCCGGAGCAATCTTCATCAGATTGTCATTACAAAACAAAGTTGCGTGTTTCACAAATTGATCGTCCTGCTTTGTTCTATGAAAGTAATCCATATACAGTTCCTCTTTGCATTTTAAAGAAGGATTCGCGGGAATTTGGTCATAAACAGCCATCGCCGTTTCCAACAACGCCTCATCTTTTGATTGGGCAGCATCTTTAATCGTGTTTAGTACAGCATCCTGAAGAAAAACAGCAACATATCCAAAGAGCTTTGGGAAATACGCATTCCTATTTTTCAAAAGATTTTGAAAAGCGAAGTCCTTCATCCTCATTTGCTTTTCTTCTTTCTGGTACAATGCGACCACTTTGTCGGATGTCCGTTCGCTTTCGGGTATCAGTTGCAGATAATCGTTGAAAAACGATAGGTTTGACAATCCCAACTTGGCCCTTTTGTTCATGAATTCCAGCAAAAAAGCAGGATCATTCTTTTTCTGAAGGTATTCAGCATCCCACACTGCCATTGGCTTAGGATCGTTCAAATCCAATAAAGCTGTTTTGGAAACTTCAATAAATTTGTTAAACTCCATCGAACCCAATGCTCTGGAAAACAAGGTTCCATCTGCCTTTATAAATAGATAAGTCGGGTATGCCGTCACCATGTATTTCTTTGCCAACTCAATGCCCTCGCCCTTTTCAGCATCAATCTGATAACATATAAAATTAGCATTGTAAACTTTTCCAACCGCCTCCAGAGGAAAAACCTCCTGACTCATTTTTTTGCAAGGGCCAAACCAAGACGTGTAGATATCAACAAAAACAGGCTTGTTGGTTTTTTTTGCCAACGCCAGGACCTCATTCCAAGTGCCCTGTGCAAACTTGATGCCTTGCGAAAAACAGACCATCGGAACGAGTAGAAGTGTAAGAATGACTACGTTTTTTTTCATTATTCGGTTTTATATTGACAAAAGGATACTCCTTAATTTTGACTCTAAAGATACGAATTTGGCATTATGCTCCATTATATTTTATTAAATCACCATCAATCGCCAGGTTGTCTGAACCTCCCCTGTTTTCTTAATCTTTAACAATCGCCTCAGTGTCATACTTTTAATAGCGTATGTAAAGGTACTCATTTCGGAGTATTTGATATTGGCTTCTTGATCGATTGCAAATCCCATCTAGTTAAAAAACTGTTCCGTTACCAAAAAGCTTTCAAAACTATTGGCTTAAATATGCTGTTGATTGTTAAAGTCTAGAATCACTTCACTGAATTTGAGGTCGAGTTTAGATTCCTTACCCTTAATTTATCAGTGTCCATTAAAAATTAAAACTTGTTCTTTTATATCATTGATTATCTATTAGTTGCCAGCATTTTTCGTGCGTGACAATTTGAGTTGATGGTAGAGAAGTATCAAATCAACAGGTACGTCAAGCATTTTACATGCTGGAACCAACTATTGGCAATGAACTTCGGTCAGCTTTCAAACCGAGACAGCCTCAGAGACTTAATCGTTTCCCTGGAAGCCAACAGTCAGAAAAAATTCAGCTATTTCTCTAACAAAAGGTATCGTTGTACTACCATTTCACAACAACATCCACTTTGCGGATGGACTTATTGAACAAAAGTCTTGAGTAGTATTCATTTGTTCCATAGTGTTGATTCATTATTTTAACTTTATGTATATAATTGAAACAGTGGTTTAGTAAGGTGAAACCGTCACTTGTTTCACATCAAATAAAGAGTCCATATATCCGTAACGATAAGTATTTCACATATAGTTATAACCTTTGAAATTTGTTTGTCGAGGCCTTATTTTTAATCAAATTGCTGACAAACAAGATCCACGCCTAAGGTATTAACAAAGTGAACTTGTTTGTTAAGATAATTACCATAAAAAAGGTATTTTTGTAAAAATTTGAATCAACCATGAAGCCTATTCTTGTAACAATTTCGTTCGTTTTATTCTCGTTCGTTTTATTTGCACAGGTCTATATACCCGTAGACACAGCCAATCAAGCCACGCGTTTGCAAATCAGTAAAGAATATCTCAAAAATACAAAACTGTTTAAAAATCAGGTAAAATCCGAATACAATGGCAGTGAACAAACAAACATTTTGAATCATTATGAGAAAGTACACAAGCAGTTTAATGAGGATCTGCTGAATGGAGCATACTTAAACGATAAGAGATTCAGCAACATGGTTGACCGTATTGTAGTGGAATTAAAATCAAAAAATAAGGATATTCCGGAAAATATGCAGTTCTTTATTTCCAAGGACTTGAACCTTAATGCATCCAGCTTAGGTGATAACTATTTTGTAATAAATCTGGGAACCTTCTATTACCTTCAAAATGAGGAACAGCTTGCTTCGATAATCGCTCACGAAATTGGACATTTGATTCTTCGACACAGCTATAAAAGCGTTCTACGATACAATTCGACCTTAGCTGAGGAAGCTAAGAGGCAAACAAAAGAGGTTAAACGCGAAAAAAGTAATAAGAGTGAAAAGGCGTGGAACAAGTTGAAACAAATCCTTTATGATGAAAGCAGTTTCAATCGTAGACAAGAATATGAATCCGACTCTATTGGTTATGTATTGTTTAAAAATACAAGCTATAACCGGACTAATTTTGTCAATGCACTGGAAATGATGGATTTATATGATTCTATAAAACCGATGGGATTAAAGTACGAGACCTACAAGCATGTTTTCGACCTACCTGCTCAACCCTATAAAGAAGAATGGCTAAAGCGGGAAGATTTTAAAAGCTACGACTATTCAAAATACAAAGAAAGAATTAACGAGGACTCCATTGATACCCATCCAAAAACCAAAGAACGGATCGCTAATATAAAACGTATCTTTCCCGAATTGGCGGATGAAGTTCAGCCTGCTCAGGGCTCTGTCGTTTTTGACTCACTGCGATCATTGGCTAAAGCCAGTCAGCCATTCTGCCTCGATTATCAGGAAGAATATGGATTTGGGGTATACATTTGTTTGTTGCGTTTGCAGGATAATGAAAAGGACCCCTTCTATCGCTACTGGCTTGGCGCGTTCTTCTCGAAAATATACGATGCCAGAAAGAGATATACTTTAAATCGTTATCTAGACAGAATAGACCCCAAAGAACAATCTGAAAGTTACCAGCAGTTTCTTAGTTTCATGTGGAATCTCAGCCTGAATGAAATTAAAAATATCAAAGAATATTATAAGGCAGGCTCTTAACGAACCTGTAATAATTTTAGAAATTCAGTTTTTCCAATCGAACTTGGTTGTACTTTTCTTTTTCATTATATTCTCGGAGCATTATATAGCCCTCTTTTGCGGGTAAAGGATCAATAAGGTATTTACTTTTTGAATAGATTGGAATTTTCTCTTCCGAAAACACACCTTTCATATAGGAATTAATTCCAAGCATCCATTCTGTTTTTCCCGTCTCTGCATTTTTCGTAAAGTCTTTGAAAAAGAATACGCCACCTTCCTCATTATTGGTGTATTGAGAAAACAGATAATCATTGTTATAGACATAAGATACATCTTTCTTGACCGTATTTACACTTTGTAATTGAAACTTCTCATCAAAATTAATCAAGACCATATCGGTTGTTTCCTCCACCCGATCTGTAAACGCGTTAATAAAAGGTAGGAACCAAAGAACATTTCCTGAAGGTATATACTTTTCCGTTATGAGAGATATTGCACCTTCTTTAAAGATTAAAATGGATTTCGTATTCAACCGAAAATTACTTTTCACACGTCCATTTTGGGAGACTTTTATGAAAGTTGCAAAGTCACTCCAATTTGAATATTGTCGTGAAACTTCTTGTCCGTTTTCGTCCAACACTAGTTTATAATAACCTAAATTTTGACTTAATCTAAAAAAATAGTTCTTTTTGTATGGAGAATAGTTTCCTGTAATTAGAAGTTTCCCATTTATTTCTTTGGCGCTGATGGTATGATTGTATTTGCTGTTTTTGTCTTCCAAGACAGTTTCATATCTTTTCTTCCCCGTTTTTAATTCTAATAAGACAACCTTGATTTCAGAAAGATTTCCCTTTTCGTATTTTGTTTCCTGAAGATATAGGTTATTATTTTTAATAGAGAGCACCTTACAGGTAGTCAAATTGTAATAGTTACCGTTAGGGTTAAATTCGTATGTCCACAACAACTCTCTTTTTTCGTTGTAAAACCGAATGTTTTTTTCCTTAAACTCCAAACCATTCGCATTTACTTGAGAAATGAAAAATCCAGAAAGTGAATCGTTATCAATCGTCTGAACTAAATATTTGGTTTCCTGCGATTTATTTTCCTTTTTAAGCAAATTGAAGGCATCGGGCAACGCACTAAAAACACTATCCTGGTATTTCATTTCTTTGGATACGGTCTTATCTTTTAAGGAAATGATCTGAAATGCCGTTGTCAAAGGAACTGGATAATCAGACCCAATTGTTGGGATATAATAGTAATAATTGGTAAGAAGAACATTGTCACCCATTAGGTTGCAATCAATATACGTACACTTTGTACCGACATAGCTCGACTTTGATTCATTGTACGAATTATTTATAAAAGTGTTGTTGGATACTTTGTTAAGGTTCTTGTCCAGTAGGACGTATTCCATCGTCTTATGCACCTTATCCACATCACGTTTAAAAAGGTAGAAATAACCATACAAATCACCGCTTGTATCGAATAGTATCGAATTAAAAACTAATTCACCCTCAGCCAGATTCTTCAAATCTTGCATTTGCCCAGAAGCCATAACTGTAAAGAATAGGCTTATAAATAGAATTTTATTCCTCATTAATTGATGATTTATAGTGATAAGAAGTCGACCGGCATGTATATTTCTGCTTTGAAACTTATAGGTTCATAGGTTTGCCAAGATTTTGGCGCTTTTTTAGTCGTTATTATTTAATCTAGGAAGAATACAATCGTGCTTACGACTCTAGCCTTTTGGATAAATGGAGCTTCAGGATTTTGGCTGGCCTCGCTGGTATCATCTTCATTATAATACTTACCTACAATCGTTATTTGTCCTTGAGAAGCAGTTTTAATTTTGCCCAACTTGGCTTTCGAGTCATTGGCAAACTGTTCACCAGCGATACGTGCATTTTTTGTGCTTTCAGCAATCAATTGGGGTTTAATTGAATTTAATTCGGGGAAAATATAGTTTGTAGTTATATTAGATGTTAAGCCTTTACTTATTAAATCCAACTCCATTTGAGATTTTTTGTCCTCTGTATTTTTTACGTCTTTCGATTGGAAGACTAGGCTTTGTTTTATAGTATATCTATCAATTTTTTCCTGCACCTGCCGTCCATTTTCCCAACGGTATTCATAATATCTTTCTCTATCTGTAATTTCAACATTGTTAATCTTAATTTCATTTTTTTCATTCTTGATATTCTCCAAATATGCAATAATTGCATTTTTTTTGACGTCTTTTTGCTTAATTAGATCCAATAAATTATCTCCCGATAATGAAAAATTTAAACCAAAATTGGCCGATGTTGCTTCCATCTTCATTTCAGCAAGACCCTTTACTGTAACTACGCGATCTTTATCGCTAAACGTTTTAAGACCTTTAAATGTAAAAAGGCCCAACATACTTAGACCAATCAACAACGATGATCCCAAAATAATTGATTTTAAAAGTGATTTGTTTTCCATATTGATGAATGTTAATCAGTATTTGCTTCTCTATCATTTGCCACTCGCTTCTTTCGGCTAAATAGCTCATTTATAAACGTCATTATACCCGCGCCCATTAGTATTCCCGAAAAGAAGCTCACCAAACCCTTATCAATACTTGTATTGGAATCATCCACCAATAAAATAATTAATATTGATGCTCCAATCAGAAGCAATGATAAAACAATAATTCTCGTCTTTGTCATAACTCATATATTTGATTAAAATTCTTTTAATTAACTATTTTGGTAAAGCGAATTGCCGTTAGCGGTTTTTGCGGAAGTTGGATCAAGCTTTTTCCACTAAATTCGCCCTCAACCGGCGTAATTGTCATATCCCAACCATTGATAATTTCGGCTTTGTATTTAGAGTTCTTCGGTAGATTAACAATTTGGCATCTGGGTTGATCCATATTGTAATAATTCAGAAAATACTCATCCTTATAGGCAAGTGCAGAATAAGGCATCCAATAATCATAATTGACAACAGGGGTCAAATATCCCGGAGCACTCTCAAGGATGTTCTTTAAGAACTTGATTCTTTCCTGACTTTGTCCTCTTAGAATTCCACCCTTCGACCACCACATTTCAGCATCCGATTTGTTGCCCCATTTAATGGGATTTTCAGTTAGATAGGTCTCGCCATGTCCAACATAGCCACCATTGGTAACACCCCGCCAGAACTTGTTAACCATATCTAAAGCGGTCAAATTGCCCCACGACCAATTAATATTACCCTCGTAGCGACATTCATCGTAAATTATTGGTTTCTTATATCTTATCCTCAATTCTTTTGCTCTATACGTATCTTCATTCTGAATGCTGACATGTGTCAACAAGGGGTTGGTCTGATCATACATAACAGAGCCGTTGTGAATACTACGAAGATGATTATAGGGGTCTTTCTCTGCAAAAAGCTGAATGTAATGGTTCCAATCTTCCATTTTCTTATCCCTCATAAAATCATATTCGTTTGCCATGCTCCACCATACATTTTTATAGGCAGCAAATCGTGAAATGATGTAATTGATATAAAGGTCATCCGTCATTCTATCCATTTTACTGAATCCCCAACGGTCATACGGATGAAAAACAATTAAATCGGCTTCAATGCCGAGCGAGTCCAATTGAGCAATCCTTTTTTCAATATTCTGAAAATAAGCCGGATTAAATCTTGAGAAATCCCAATTGGCCAATGCCTTTCCTTCAAAAGGATATAAGAGCGGTTCTTTCTTGTTCCAATCGTAATCTTTTGGGAAAATGCACATGCGCATTTTGTTGAAGTACCCATTTGAAAGTGTCTTCAGAGTCAATTCGGCTAAACTATCTCCCTGGTGTACCCATGCGTAACATGTTGTGCCAAAAGGAAAATAGGGTTTGTTATCCGAATATGAAAAATTCAAGGTATCCTTCACTATGACTGGTCCGTGGTTATTCACCTTATTTGAAAAGCATACGAATTTACCTTTCTTGTTATTCAGAGATTTTAAATTGCTAGAGGTTGTAAAGGTCCATGAGCCAATTACTTGAGGCATGAATCGGATCTTATATATGCCATTGCCATCATAAAAACCTGAAACCATTTTTTCTTGCTCACCATTTGAAAATTTTGCACTTAACTGAACATCCGTAAAAGGATTGCCTTTTGAATTTCCATTCAGTACAATTTCATAAATACGCCATCTTTCAACTTGGTTTTGAGCCGTAATGTTCAAGAATGATAAAAGGACGGTCACTAAAAGCAGGATTGTTCTCATAGTTACAAATGTGAATAATTATTCAGTGTTAGAAATCGGTGACATATATAACAAAAAAAAACACAATTGGCAAAGACTGCCAAAATATAAAAACGGAACTTACGGGTTCCACAATTAGGGCTTACGAATCGTTAGACTTCGTCGATCCGACACTGAATATCAGACATTTGATTTTGAAAATCCAGAATTGTCCACAAACCAAAATCGACAAATTGTGTTGTCTGAGACTGAATACAACGCTTTCTATTCGTCCTTGTCGTATATCTCCATGGCTGACGGAAGGCAACTCGTCACCCCTTTTAATCCACATACGGAGAGTGTAATCAAAATTGTATCACGAATCTCTTCCCTGGTTGCTCCAAGCTTCTTAGCCATTAGAACGTGATAATAAACTGCGGTCATATCTCCCATAGACGATTTGATGCCGATGTACACGAGCTGTTTGGTTTTGGAATCAAGTCCTGTTGTCCCCTTCAATGCTTCAATCAAACCGTCGAATGCTTTTGCAACATCAGGTGCTTCTTTTTGGAAAATGTCTAAAGGATTCATTCTATTAATTTTTTGTGGTTGGAATATTTATTGATTATCGATATTGATTACGTCACAGTGATTTTCTTCTTCTTGTAATCCTCTATGAATTGTTAGGCACTATTAGCCTTATGCTTCAAATTTAAAAAAAACTTTCATAATTTTTAAATGAAAAATGAGAGACTGAAATTATTAAGGAGAGTGTCTTCTACTCTGGCTTAGGTGATATTATCTGCACGCATTTTTCTTTTATAAATCCATTCTTTTCCACAATCAAAACACATGTCTGTCCTCCTAAAAATCGGGAAAATCACATTAAGCATCAAACTAATAATCAATGTTATCACGTCAGGATTTTTCTTTTTTCCAATATTTTCAGAATGACAAAATGGACATCGTTTTTTATCAGTTGTGGAAGTGAGAAAAACGATTTCAATCTTCTGTGGTTTTTCAGGATTAATGTATCGACCTTTTTTAAGAATTAGCTGAGCATTCTCATAATCCTCCGCTCTCACCATTACTTTTACACCACCAATAGCATTGGAATACAAGTTATTAACTTGAGTTGTCAACTCATCTTTCAGGATTGTGACAATTCCTTCGGATTCTAAAAATCCCTGAATCATGTGAGCTTCTGATGGAAATGTTACTGAAATTGCTTCTATCCAATCTGACATTGGTTTTTATATTAATATGGTAAATAGTTTATCTGGATATTCCAAATTGGGTTTATTTGTCTTCAGAATCAGCGACCGTGATTCACATGGTCATAACACAAATCATAATCCAATAAAGTCGACTAAATGGTGATTTGAATTACTGAAATCATGCATCGAAATCTCCTATTATTCTTCTTTAAATGTTTGATGAAATCTTGCACGTCTTTCTACCATTTACAATCGAAGGGCCTAAAGATATTCGCTCTATGCTTGCAGCTGAAAGGCAGCCAGACAGCGGCGAAAAAATTGCAATTACTTTAGACGGACAAAAAAGTGCACTTGACAACATTTATATAAAGTGTTTTTAACTTTCACTCAAGCAGAAATATGTGTATCTTCGCCCCGTAGAGAATGGAAAGATGCCGCGCAATGTCTCGCATAAATTCATCCCCTGTTATAAAAACGGCCGAATACAACAAAATTTGGATAGAAAATACCCGTCATTTGGTATGAAAACTAAGGTATCGGATTAAACATAAAAACGAATTTAAGTTGTCTGACGCATAAAAGTAACAAGAAATAACCAAGAATCATTTATAAATCTTAAACGATGAAAAAAACAGTTGCCATCTTACTCCTTTTCGTTTCATTTTTTGCAATCAATGCACAATCAGGTAAATCAGTCGAAGTTGCCCGTAAATTAAAAAATGCTCCTACTCCCAGCGCCGGATACGGTAAAGAACTTGGCGATTTTAAGAGCGGGACTTATTCCATCACAAGTGCAGAACTTACTCGCCAATACACCATTGATATCCCAAAGAACTACGACAAAAACAAAACTTACCGTTTGATTTTCACCATGCACATGATGGGGGGAAGTATGAAAACAATGGTTGATAATAATTATTATGGTCTTAAAACGTTTGCCGAAAAAGATAATGTTCCTGTCATTTTCGTTGCACCTCAGGGATACACCGACGGTTCACCTTGGCGTGGACGCGATAACAAAGATCATATCTTCTTTGCCGATATGCTTAAATTGTTTAAAGATAAATTGAGCATCGACACCTCTCGCGTATTTTGCTGCGGCTTTAGCTTTGGCGCCATGTTTACCTACTCGTTATCATTAGAATTTCAGCAAGATCTTCGTGCTGTAGCTTGTTATGCTCCGGCCAACTGGAATATTTATCTTCCTGAAAACAAACACAAACCTTTAGCTTTCTTTAGCACAACAGGAACTCAAGACGGACTTTGCAAGTATGTCAACTCAGATGAACTCAAACAAGGTGGTAAGTATTGCGTATTGACACACATCGAAGATAATGGACTAAAACAATTGCCAGAAATACCGACAACCACGACTCCGGCTCATATCACGACAGAATTTAAAGGACTTCCTAAGGAATATCCGGTAATGTTTGGTTCATTCGTGGGTGGACATACCAATGAAGCTAAAGATCCAGGCTCTGATGTCAACTGGATAGCAAAAGAAACGTGGGATTTCTTTATGCGTTTCTAGTATCACGTCACATTTAATTTGACTTTATTCACTTTAATTTGTAGCTGAGCTATAAAAACGTCCATCAACGGAGCTCTCTCAACCAAGTGCTAATAAACGTGATTTATCAAATATAAAGATACCGCCACCAATCTTATATCCTAATTGTATTGAAGGCTTAAATAAAAATGACTTCTTGATGTCAGTTCATTCAATAAATAAATTGTTGACAATTAGGATGAACTTAATATACCGGTTGTACCCCTTAGCGGCTGGGCTTTTTTACATTAATAATTGGACTCTATCCTTAAATATCTGTTTTTTGTCAGTTTTTAATCATCAACATTTTGGAACTTAATGAATGTTTCTCTTTTGTTATCCCATTTATTGTCAACGAATAAGTGAATGCTGGCTTATTAGTGAAATCAACTTTAACAAGTTTAAATTCATATACAATAGCTTGATTTCCCTTTGAAAAATTCACTTGATACAAACTATCACCCGAAAACTCAGATTTTGTATATCCTGCATAATCTTTGTTTAAGCATTTCCTTTCACTAAAATTCAATCCGTTGTCAATAAATATACTATCATTTGAAAATGTCCAAAAGATAAAATTGTTAGAACTTGATTCCAATAAATTATGCCAAGTTCCAATAATCCAGTTAGGCGACGTCACTTTCTGTCCAAACACAAAAGAAATTGGGATAATACTGATGAAAAATAATATCAAAAACAAAACTCTTTTCATAATATGCATTTATAATCAGACAATTACGGTTAATATGTGATTAAAATCTACCAGCGTGGATATTTTCATTCCACATATCATCAGTTGACTTATAATCATAGATTTTAAATATTCAAACAAATTTGTCTCACGAAAGCTATTTGGATAATGTTTTATAATAAACTTTTCATTGGCATTAGGTCTGACATTTGCAAATATTTCAGCACCAACAGTACCAGGCAGAAAAAATGTGGCAGTCGATCGAGTTGCTAGGTGCAGAATATGTACAATTGGCAGTTCCTTGGATCTAAAATCATCTAAAATTAACCGTGCATTTTTGGCAGCCAGTAATGAGCCGACAAGTGCATTTTCTATATTTATCAGCCATATAGAATATCGATTTTACAATCACAACGGGCCCATCGAATAATTAATTTCTATGGCCATCCTCTTACCATCGATTTTCTCAATTCGATTTAGCCATACAAATTCCCTGATGTCATCACCACCGTAATCAATCTCCTTCCCCAAGGAAACGTTGGAATAGTTGTTTTTTGCGTCTCCATCCAGAAACTCAAGAAACTTTTTTGTGCCAACTTTAATATCGATCGGTGCATCCAATCCTGGTTCTATCGACTGCATCATTTCGATGGCTTTGATGCACCAAAAATGAATATCAGTCGTGTCCTTTTCGAATCGAGTTGTCTCAAATCTAAAAGCCAGTGTATAATATTCCCATCCGCAATTGGTCAAAATCAACTTATCTCCATTTTCCAATTGGGTCGTTTCAATTCCAGTTATGCTATCCCCAAGTAATACAAATGTTGAACTAGGGAAAAATGAGGTTTTTAGAATCCGGGTTGCTTGTCCTCTTACAGCATCAGTCACCGGTGTCAAAGTATCAGTCTTAACTTTGTGGTTGGAGATAATACTGTCCGTCTTAAAGCTATCTACAGGAGACGCTGGACCCCTATGACATCCCAGTAGGATTAAGGGTATCAGTATAAACTTGAAGTTGTTATTTTTCATGATAATATGAAGGATCTGGATATTCTTAATTTTATAAAAATCTCACCACTTCTGAGGCTGTTTCCTTCCTTTTGATGTTTGATTCACATTTGAAGGGACCAAGGCCTGAGCGATTTTAAAATTGGATATAACGGATAGCTAGGGCGCGGAAAATCATAGTGATACATGGTTCTGCAGTGGTTTGAGTGGTGTTGGCAAACGTGCTTCTTCATTTTCTGTCCTCTACATAATCTAGCGAAAGCTTTATTTGAATAAAAAATGGATCCCAAATAACCTTCTTACTCTCCGAGTCACAAATCACATAATCAGTAAATAGTTTGCCATTATATCGAAATAGAATAACGTAAACCTTATCACCAATTTTTATGTTTCTGCTGAAGCCCAATACACCCAATGCCCGTTCCGCTTTGGTTGCATCCAAAATATACTGTCTAAAATCCATGTCATTTAAGGTATCTGTCATTTGGAAATATTTCATTGGAGTTAACTTCGCATTCTTTACATCAAAATCATCGGAATATATATCAAGCACCTTATTAAAAAAGGCCCTATCCTCAAACATTTTAGCCACTCTAGTATTCTTAGTGGTAAACAGATGATCAGAATTGAAAAAATGTGGCTCGATAGCATATTTTTCTTCAACTATACCATCTTTTGTTTCAAGACTATGAAACTTAATATCTGAAAGGATACCTCTCTGGCTTGTAAAATAACGACAATAATAATTAAAAACTAAAGAGTCTGATATTGTCTCAATAAAGGTATACGACTGAAGTTTGTAGTCAGAAGCATTTGCAATATGATCAATAGTCCAATTATGAAACAAATTCTTAAAATTAGTATCGTAATCCTCAATAGAATCACCATATTCGTAAATAGACACGTGCATTTGTCTTTTTGAATCGGCACCCATAGAATTGAAAATGATAAAGAACAATAAGATAAATGGAATTTGTAGTTTTTTCATTCTGATTGATTGAAAGATGATAATATGTGCGTTTTAACATTTTTGCCAACGGGTAGCCGAACCGCGGCAAACCAATTGCAAATAATTGTCTTACTGTACCTTAGATGGTTCTAGGTGGCGTTATTTCCCCTTTACGAATTCTATCCATCTATATTGTTTATCCTTTGAATCTCTTGTCCTAACAGAAATTGGTTCAAGTCGGTGAAGACTAATCTTGTCTTTATTTACTTCTATTTTAAACCCATTACCATCGTCACGCAAAAAAGCCCGAGTTGATTCAAAACTAGGATTGGCAGAAAATTCTACTAAATAGTCCGTACTTGTTGAATTAGGTAAAGGAAAAGAAAAACTTGGATATCCTACATATCTCAAGACCAATTCCACACTATCACCAATCAATTGTAATGGAAATTGAACTTTTCCATTCTTTAACGAACTATGAGCAATCACCTTTTGATTCTTCATTAATGCAACACCCAAGAAATCACTAAAAGGTTTTCCAGTCTCCGCATCATTTACAAAAACCGTCAAATTATCTGACTTTTGTAATTCGTTCATTGGCTTAACAATTGTGTATGTGGATGTTAACTTAACCAAATTAATTTGCAGAAAGCCATCAGTAACCTTATAATTGCCTGCTCCTTGATAATTATATGATATACCTCCTCCTGAATTAATGTTGAAATCAACCAGACTATCCGATTTGAAATCCAAGAAGTTATAGCCATTTGTGTATTTGCCTAAAAATTTCTGCGAATAGACAAATGACATTGAAAAAATGCATATAAAACTAAAAATTAATAGTCTATTTCTCATCACCATTCATATTTTTAAATTTGAAAAATAGTAACAATAGGCTGGCAAATAAATTCCGTCACTGATGGATCAACCGATCGGTTTGCAGTAGAAGAGGTTCAAAACAACCGTCAGGTAAAGGAATCCTAAAAGGGTCGGCACATAGATGATGTCCGACACGCAAGTCACTAAAGGTACCTCACGGTAAAATCTCGGTTCAGAAGGTGCCACTGTACAGCGGTGCGAGGAGTCTGTAGTCACCTTATAACGCTTAGAATCTTGTTACGACAGCCCATCTGTCTCATCAGTTGAAATACCCTTCGATTAAGTAGAAACACAACACTCAATATGAAGCTGTACTAAGAACCCTTCGCTATAATAATCAGCCGGACACAAAACCAAAATGGCCGAAACCAAAAGTAAACACCGTCTTCGAGCCGAATCGAAAAGTGACGGGCGATCCTGAAATCCGGATGTTTTATACGAGAAGCACAAAATCTTTTAATATCGGGAAGATTTGTCCAAGTTTACGGAAGCGATCATCGATGCGATTCGTTTGACGCAGGAAAATGACAGCCCGGAACTCCCTTCGGAACTAGACTCTACCGCGGAACTTTCCAATGTCTTGACTGAATGCGACCTGAGTGATTTTACCGATCATGAACCTGCCATTAACCTGAATTTGGGAGATTTCGAAAATGTGTGAATGATATAACTTATTTCTAAAGTTATGTAGCAATTTTCGCATAAAAAGAATCCATCTTTGCCGAGCAATTACAAGTTCAGCATTGAATACAAAATTGCACTAGTGACTTACTAATAATAAAACATATGTGTTTTTCACCAGAAGCAAGTTTTGCAGGAGGCATTATTATATCTACAATAGGTATTGCTACCATTCTTAAAGTTCATAAACCTTCTCAGATTGTGTTTGCCAGTATTCCAATATTTTTTGGGATTCAACAAATTATTGAAGGTGTTTTGTGGTTAACGTTACCAAATCCGGATGATGTTGGTGTTCAAAAATGGTTTACCTATCTGTTTTTAATCATGGCGGAAGTGCTTTGGCCAATGATGATTCCTCTTTCAGTTCTATTGATGGAAGAGAATAAAAAAAGAAAAAGGATACTGAGGATTTTACTGCTTTTAGGAGTTACATTGTCATTGTATTATGCTTTTTGTTTAGTGTCTTTCAATGTCACCCCGGAAATTAAGGGTTTCCATATTCAGTACACCGATAATTTCCCTGAATCTCTTCGTCTTGTGGCCTTTGGGGTTTACATAATTGCTTCTATCACACCTCTTTTTGTTTCCAGTATTCAAAGGACGCATCTGTTAGGCATATTAATGTTTTTATCTTGTTTAGTCACCGCTCTATTCTTTAGATATTATCTTACGTCAGTATGGTGCTTTTTTGCAGCTTTGATAAGTGGGGTTATCTTCTGGATTCTCAAAGATTCAAAAAGAAAATTCAATTTAGATAAATTCAATTTCTGAAATGACTTCTACTAAAAATGTGATACTGTTTCAAAAAGTGTGTCTGATAAGAAGTAACATAGCCTCTTCAGCGTTAGTTTTGCAAATGACAAAAAATGTAAAACGAAACGAACCAAAAAGACTATGTTACTGACAAAAGAACAACTTTCATCAATAATGCGAATCAAGGGTTAAAATATCAGATAGATGAACGCAGCGGCGATTCTTCCAAAGATATGCAGAAGCAATCCCTTTGTTGAACGCACCTTTTGCGCATTTTGGATTTTAGTTTTCTCGTTT
>Ga0302288_1000254_pt1 | contig 46726 bp, 37 predicted proteins | sample III_Fen_N1_1_FD_194549 | JGI IMG/M metagenome (GOLD analysis project Ga0302288, IMG submission 194549) | Peat permafrost microbial communities from Stordalen Mire near Abisko, Sweden - III_Fen_N1_1 | ecosystem: Environmental > Terrestrial > Soil > Wetlands > Permafrost | place: Sweden: Abisko...
GTACAGCTTTCTCTTGGCCTACCATCCAAAAAGAATTGATCGATAAATTTGGACATCGATTCGAAAGATATCTTTTATGAATTATATTTGCCTAATGGAGTTTGACACACTTTTCTGAACACTCCCCTTCTGGTGCTGCTTTTATTAATGGTGAACGGGTGTATGCTGACAATACGGAATTATGGAAGCAGATTGGTTCGCTGGTTGAGATACCGTATTCGTATCCTAATCTTACGGTGTATGAGAATCTTGAAATCATTCGGCGGTTACGGTTCATTTCGGATAAGCGTGCTACGGATCGTGTCATTGAGAAACTTCAGTTGGGCGCTTATGCGAACAGATTGGCTAAGAATTTATCGCTTGGAAATGCGCAACGTCTTGGACTGGCTAAGGCGCTTATTCATCAGCCGGACATTTTACTGTTAGACGAGCCTACCAATGGGTTGGATCCTGCCGGCATTCATGAAATCAGAGAGATGTTGAGCGACTTGGCAACCAATCATGGGGTGAGCATTTTTATTTCGAGTCATATACTGGGCGAAATTTCACGGTTTGCTACGCGCATTGGCATTATTCATGAAGGTACATTGTTACAGGAATTTGATGCCGACCAGTTGGATAAACGGTGTCGGAAGCGTCTTTTGGTCAATGCAACGGATGTGGTTGCAGCACGAGCTATACTGCTTGATCAGGGTTATTCGGTGGGGGAGGCTAAAAATGGTGTACTCGAATTAAGTGATGAGCGGGCGATAAAGAAACCCGATGCGATAGCTACCATCATGGTGAATGGGGGTTGTCCGCCAACGTTGTTGCAGGTGGATGAAGAAGATTTGGAATCGTATTTTCTACGAACGATTGGAATGGAAGGAGGTATGAAATGAATAGTCTACATACAGCTTTTATAACTGAATGCATGAAACTCCGAAGGTCACGGATCTTTTGGATTACCGTTGTGATTTTTAGTATCATTCCCTTGATGATGGGCTTAATGATCTTTGTTGCTAAGCATCCTGAAATGGCTGCTAAATTGGGTATGGTTGGTACAAAAGCGTTATTATTTGGGAAAAATGACTGGGCTGGATATTTTGGTTTATTGATTCAATCTATTGTATCAGTCGGTTATATTGGTTTCGGTTTTGTTACCAGTTGGATTTTTGGTCGCGAGTATTCCGACCGTACCATGAAGGACATTCTTGCGTTGCCAATCTCCCGTTCTTCCATTGTTGTTGCAAAGTTTCTGGTGGTGATTATTTGGTGTGCTTTACTCACGTTTATTCTATTTGCTGTTGGTGTTCTTATTGGACAAATTATTGATATTTCTGGTTGGTCAATGCACGTCCTTTCTACATACGCAACTAAGTTTTTTACCACTGCGTTTCTCACGTTATTTTTGTGCACACCTGTTGCCTTCTTTGCCAGCTATGGTAGGGGTGTCATTGCCCCTTTGGGGTTTGTCATTCTTACGATGGTGATGGCTCAATTTATTGGTTTGGTTGGTCTTGGTCCGTATTTCCCATGGGCAATACCGGGTGTCTATACGGCTCCGGCTGGTACTGAAGGCATGCAATTGGTTTTTAGTAGTTATATTATTCTTGTCCTTACAAATGCTGTAGGCTTTGTTGGAACGATAGCTTGGTGGCGTTTTGCTGACCATAAGTAGCTTAACACGAAGTAAAATCATATATTTGTGATATGAAACGCCACGAGACCATTATTAAAAGGATAGTCGACATGCTTAATCAGACTGAGCCAAGTTCTGAGCTGTTTTTGTATGGTTCACGTGCGCGTGGAACAGCAAAAAGAAGTTCTGATTGGGATTTGTTGCTGTTGTTAAACTCGGATAAACTGCCTTTTGATTACGAGACTCGACTAATGGATAGTTTTTATGAGATCGAGTTGGAAACAGGCGAGGTGTTATCTCCTTTAATTTATACGAAACGCGACTGGCAAACGCGTCATCGTTCAACGTCCTTGTTCTCTACTATTGTCAAGGAAGGCATCAAGCTAAAATGACGGGATCAAAAGAAGAGTTGGTTTACCGAAGAGAAAGTCATGCCTTATTTCAAGCCTGTCGCAGATTTAATCAAAATTATTGAAGGTTACCTGGCATTGTAAAAATTGCCTGTTGCTAATATTATCCTTAACCGCCGCTTCGCAGACTGCCGGTATATGGTTGTGGGGTTGTTGGGTGAAAATAAGTTGAGGGGTTTGTGATTTTTTGGTCGTTGGTGTTACTAATTAGGTATAATCTGGAATTCGTAATTGAGTAACGATAAACAACATGGCTACTGATTTATTGACGGAGCGGTTCTTGAAGGTTGTTGAGGAGAATGTGGGGATTGTTCTGAAGATTTCGAGGACGTTCGCTTCTTGTCAACAGGATAGAGAGGATTTAACAAACGATATAACCCTGGAGTTATGGAAGTCGTTTCGAAAATTCAAGGGCGATTCGAAGGTTTCTACGTGGGTGTACAAGGTGGCGTTGAACACGGCCATGAACTTCAATCGCAAAAAAAGTAAGCATTCTTTTGTTTCATTCTTTGACGATGTTAGGCATACTGAAATGTCTGATTGGTTGATTGAGCCGGTGTATGAAACTGCATCGGAAACGGACATTCTATATAGCTGTATCGATGAATTGAATGAGATTGATAAGGCGTTGATACTGCTTTATCTGGATGGGAAATCGCACGAAGAAATAGCCGAAATATCCGGCATATCGAAGACCAATGTTGGAACACGCATTGGTCGTATCAAAGAGGTCATAAAAAATTTAGCAACTTCAAAAAAATAGTAAGCCATGGAAGCAAATGAATTACACGGAATGTGGGCTGATTTTGATAAAAAGGTATCCGAAAATACGCGGATAAATAAGGAAGTACTGAAGCGGATGTTGGTTTCCAACGCTGAAAAGAGATTCAGTCGCGTGACGGTAAAAGTGGGTATGGAGGTTATTGTGGTGCTGATGATGGTGGTTTATTTTTTGGTAAACCACGTCTCTTTCCAACCAACCTTACTTTTTTATGTAGGATTAACCACGTTTATTGCAGCAATAGGGATTCCCATAATGGGTCATATCCGCTACTTTAACCTGCTTAACAAACTACGTTTCTCGGAGTCTGTGTTGAGTGTGAAAAAGAAGATCAATGAGTCGGAAAGGGTAAGGGCAAAAAACAGCCGGCGCGATCGCTATATGGTGCTACTTATTTTACTTTCGGCTTGGTTTATTTCACACGATTATTCAGAAGTAGTAAGCGTCCATTCTAAGCTGTTTATTGAACCGGTTGTGATTTTAGCTGTGATTGTTTCTGTGGTTGTGGTGTATGTAATCACACGTTTCAGGAACAACACACTGGATAGATTGACGCGTGAATTGGCAGAGATCGAGACTTTGGAGAGGGATTAAAGTGAGTCTGCCACCTCGAAAAAATACGTACAAAATAGTTTGGGGATTGTGATTAAGTACGTATATTTGTACTTGAATAAGAACGTAAATACGTACAATATGATTGCTGCGAATTATAGTGAATTTCGGACGGATTTAAAGAAGTTCCTGGATGAAGTGGAGGATAACCATGAGACGCTGATTATTAAGCGGGGGACAGGGAATGGGGCGGTTCTGATATCGCTCGATGAGTACAATTCAATCATGGAGACCGTTCATTTGTTGAGTTCAAAGGCAAATGCTGATAGATTGTATGATTCGATCAAGCAGATTAAGGATGGTGCTGGGATGACCAAAGAGTTAATCGAGGTAAAATGATTAGTATCTTCTCCAAAAATGCGTGGGAGGATTATACTTCTTGGCTCACCGATGATAAGAACATGCTTAAGAAGATCAATGAATTGATCAAGGAAATCCAGCGAACGCCGTTTGAAGGTAAAGGTAAACCCGAGCCATTAAAATATGATTTGGCCGGTTATTGGTCTCGGCGGATTGACAGAGAACATCGATTGGTTTATCAGGTTGTAGAGGAGAAGATCATCATTTACAGTTGCCGGTATCATTACGATAAATAAGAACGAAACTCACAGAGGCCTCCATTTAGGAAGCTGTTTAATTAACAACTAGTAGGATAATTCTCAAAACAATCGTACATTCAAACTCGGAAACCAACCGATTAATTTATTGAAGATGTCTAATCAAGTTAAGGCCGAAGAACAACCAACAATGATGTTGGAACATGGGTTGTACGATGATTTGGCACATGCACTGCCTTCTGGAGTATACCGCACACGAGTTTTTCATGATGTATCGTTAATTGAAGATAAATGGGTTGGTTCGAAAGACATACCCTATGTTGTCGAATTTGCAAATGATCGTTTCTTCGAAATGCTTCATTTTGATAGGGCTTTTTTTAGGAAGAATCCGGGTGTTATTCATGGTTTAATTTTTGAAGCAGACAAAGCTGGATTTGCCAAAAAAAATGTAGAAGCTAATTTGAATATAACGCCTTTTGTGTGGGAAGGCCGTTTGGTAATAAATGACAGCATAGTTTGGATACGATTTAACTCAATCCCTCGCGTGCTTGAAAATCAGGATATTATATGGACGGGCACCATGGATGATATTACCTTGCGTAAGCAAATTGAAGAAGATCATAAACGTAAAAATACCGAACTTCAACAATTAAATGCCGACAAAGATAGTCTCATGTCAATCCTTGCACACGATTTAATAAGTCCCTTTAATTCGATACTTGGCTATTTGGATCTATTAGCAACTAACATCCGTCAATATGATATGGATGAAATTGAAGAACAGGTAACTGTTGTTAATCATTCGGCAACAAACGCATTTCATTTATTAGAAGACCTTCTATTGTGGACGCGATCGCAATCGGGTGCAATACCCTTTGAGCCTAAAGTAATCAGTTTAAAATGGGTCTATGATGAGGTATTGGCCTTATTGAAAACAACGGCTGATACCAAAAATATTACCATTAAAAGTAATGATGCAGGCAACATCACTGTTTTTGCCGATAGTGATATGTTGAATACGATGTTGCGTAACTTAATTTCAAATGCGATTAAATTCACACGTAACGGCGGTACTATCACTATTTGTACAGAGCAAAAGAGTTCAGCTGTTACTATTTCTATTTCTGACACTGGAATTGGAATAGCCCCCGAGATTTTATCAAAACTGTTTGATGCTACACAACTGTATACATCACCCGGAACTGCCAACGAAAAAGGAACAGGCTTTGGTTTATTGATTTGCCAAAAATTTGTAGAAAAACACGGTGGCAAAATCTGGGTAGAAAGTGAGTTGGGTAAAGGCAGTACGTTTTCATTTACATTACCATCTAGTTGAAGATTTTGTTGAATGACAATGAATAAAGACATTCAAGCCTATAATGACTCCAAGTTATTGGAGGATTCGAAGATGTGTGCTTTGCTGGCAAAAACGATTTGTAGCGTGTTTCCCGATGCGGAAAATAAGATTTGGCACGGCCATCCGGTTTGGTTTCTTGATGGCAACCCAATTGTTGGATATAGCAAAATGAAAGGTGGTGTTCAATTGTTGTTCTGGAGCGGACAATCATTTGATGAAGATGGATTATCAAAGGTAGGCAATTACATAGCTGCCGGTGTGAACTTCACAGCAGTTGATCAAATTAAGATTGACGATTTAACTCGATGGCTCAGCAAATCCTCAAGTATTCAGTGGGATTATAAGAACATAACTAAACGTAAGGGATTGTTGGAGAGGCTTATGTAGTTGCTGATTGTTTTGTACTGCCGTTAAAAATGTGGAGAATTTTTGGCGGCAGTTGTTTTTTTTCGTTTACTTTGCGGAACAAAGTACTTTTAATTTTTAGAAGTTGGAATATGGAAGAAAAATATGTGAAGGATTTGGAGCAGATTCGGGACATGATGAATCGGTCTACGCGGTTTATTTCGTTGAGTGGATGGTCGGGGGTGTCTACTGGTGTGATTGCCTTGGTGGGGGCGTTCGTTGGGTACCAGGTCGTGTTTGCGGACGCGGACTACTTGGTGTATGGTGCGGTGGGGCTTTCTGGTGGCTTGCTGCGTGATTTGCTGCTTATTGCCTTGGGTACGTTGGTGCTGTCGGTCATCTGTGCTCTTTTCTTTACGAGGAGACAAACGAGAAAGCAGCAACAACCGGCCTGGGACGCGCAAACCAAGCGTTTGCTCGTTAATTTGTTGATTCCCTTGGTTGCGGGTGGGCTGTTTGCGTTAATGCTGCTATTAAAAGGATTTGTAGGCATGCTTCCTTCCGTGACCTTGCTGTTTTACGGGTTGGCCTTGGTGAATGCCAGCAAGTATTCCTTGTCGGAAATTAGGAGCTTGGGTTTGATTGAGATGGTGCTCGGACTGTTGGCCTTTCAGTTTATCGGCTATGGTTTGCTGCTGTGGGCGTTCGGCTTTGGGTTGGTTCAAGTGGTGTACGGTGTGTTGATTCAAAAGAAGTACGCGTTGTGAAGGAGGTACTGAAAGACTTGGACAAGGCCTTTGAAAACAGGATACGGCTGGGTATCATGTCGGCATTGGTAGTGAACGAAGGGGTAGACTTCAACACGTTGAAAGAACTGCTCGATGTCACCGATGGGAACTTGGCCAGTCATTTGAAGTCGTTGGAAAAAAGCGGGTACATCAGCTATAAAAAGGAGTTTCTAGGCAGGAAGCCCAACACGGTTTACGTAGCCACAGCGGCCGGGATGGAGGCGTTTAAGCGGCATATTAAGGCGATAGAGCAATTATTGATTCGACACTAATTAATATATGATAAGACGTATGGAAACAAAATCTCGTTCCGATGTGGTGTATTTGGTTGTGGTGTGTTTGGTGACCGGTTTTCTGATGAAAATTCCGCAACTGTTTAATGGGGTACCTGAAACGAACTTCTACGAAAGGAATGCGGGGCTCATTGTTCTTCTAGGTTTGTCGGCCTATTGGTTTCTGACAAGCAAGCGGCTGTCTGTTAAACACCTGATTTTTCCTTTGGCAATATTTGCTGTTTCTGCAGTGTATATCAATCTATTGCCCCCCGTTCATTACAGCGAAACAGCCGTCAATCACGGCTATTCGATTACGCTGGCCTGTATTCATTTGCCCTTGTTTTTGTGGTGCTTGTATGGATACATATTTATTGGTTTTGATGCAACGAATCTGTCGAAGCGAATGGATTTCATCATCTACAATGGTGATATTGCCATGCTAAGTGCCCTCATTTTAATTGCCGGAGGCGGCCTGACCGGTATGACGTATGCGTTGTATTCGGCCATTGGTATGGATATCTCACGGTTTTATGCCGAATACATCATCGTGCTTGGATTGGTTTCAGCCCCCCTTGTTGCCACGTTTATTGTACAGCATTATCCTTTGGTGATGCGTAAATTAGCGCCCACCATTGCCGGGATTTTCTCGCCCTTGGTGCTGATTACGTTGGTGGCCTTTTTGATCAGCGTTGTCGTGACGGGCAAAGATCCCTACAACGACAGGGACTTCCTGCTGGTGTTCAACCTGATGCTGTTGGGGGTCATGGCATTGATCGTGTTCTCTGTGTCTGAAACGTCCCTGAACAAGCGGCAACGGTATAGCGTGTGGATGCTGCTTGCGTTATCTGTTGTCTCCTTGGTGGTTGATGGCGTGGCACTGTCTGCCATCTTGTACCGCTTGGGTGAGTTTGGTTTTACTCCAAACCGGACGGCTGTGCTGGGGTCCAATCTCCTGATTTTTGGGAACCTGGTTTTGATCTCGATCGATTTGTTTAAGGTGGCTTTCAACCGTGGAGAATTCTCCGGGGTGGAACGCACCGTCTCACGCTACCTGCCCCTTTACGCAGTCTGGACGCTCATTGTCGCCTTTGGATTTCCGTTTATTTTTGGGATGAAATAACCAAATAATATAATAAAATAAAGTTGTGTATTCATTAAATATAGTGTACATTCAACGCGAAATTAAGTTCGAAACCGAAGCTAAAGGCAAGAAGAAATAGAATTATATATGGAAAATAATAAATCGTTGGCTGTATTCGAAGAAAAGCAAGTGAGACGCTACTATGATGAAAAAACTGAGGTTTGGTATTTTTCTATTGTAGATATTGTAGAAGCATTAACTGATTCAACGAATCCTACCGATTACCTGAAGAAGTTAAGAAAAAGAGATGTTGAACTAGGATCCTACCTAGGGACAAATTGTCCCCAGGTAGAAATGCTAACCAATGGGAAGAAGCGTAAAACGCTGGCAGGTAATGTGCAAGACATCTTTAGGATTATCCAATCAATACCATCTCCCAAAGCAGAAACGTTTAAACAATGGTTGGCAAAGGTTGGCTACGAAAGAGTTCAAGAAATAAACGACCCATCGTTGAGTATGGACAGGGCCAGGGAAAACTGGCAACAAATGGGGCGTAGCGAAAAATGGATTCAACAACGCATGACCGGGCAGGAAACTCGGAACAAACTGACTGATTTTTGGAAGGAAGTCGGCATAAAGCAACAGGATGAGTTCGCAATGCTTACCAATATCATTCATAAAGAATGGACAGATTTGACGGTGAAGCAGCACAAACAATTGAAAGGCTTAAAATCTCAAAATTTGAGAGACCACATGAGTGAGGCTGAATTGATTTTTACCGCTTTGGCAGAACTCTCTACCCGTCAAATTGCAGATAGTGATGACGCAAAGGGTTTAGTCGAAAACGCAGAAGCCAGTAAAAAGGGCGGTGCTGTTGCTAAAAATGCCAGAAAGGAATTAGAAACAAGGACCGGAAAATCCGTAGTAACAGGCGAAAACTTTTTACCCCTAGCAAAAGAGATAAAGAAAGTGGAACCAAAAAAAAAGTAATTTGGGGTGTCTCAGATCGTTTTCCCGACCTCAGGAAAACGATTTTGGCGTGAAATGATATGACACATTAAAATGAAGTAATACATTCACACTGTATTAATTTGCTGAGTATGAAAAAGTCGTTGTTAGTTGGTTTGTGTTTGCTGCTCAGTGGGGCGGTGTTGGCTGCCAATCCGTTTATTACGCATATGTACACGGCTGATCCTTCGGGGCATGTGTTTAATGGGCGGTTGTATGTGTATCCATCGCACGACGAGGATAATGCGACAGATTTTACCATGGTTGACTGGCATGTGTTCTCCACCGCCGATTTTAAAAGATGGACCGACCACGGCGTGATTTTTTCGTTGAAGCATACCACCTGGGCAAAGCGGGCAGCGTGGGCGCCCGATTGCGTGGAACGTGACGGTAAGTACTATTTTTATTACCCGGTTGATGAAACCAACATCGGTGTGGCTGTTGCCGACAGCCCAACCGGCCCGTTCAAAGACCCATTGAATGCGCCTTTGATTCACAAGGATTCAAAAGGGGTGTATTGTACCGGCGCTTTCATTGATCCGTGCGCATTTATTGACGATGACGGTCAGGCATATCTCTACATGGGACAGAATCAAGTGAATGCCATCAAGCTCAACAAGGACATGATTTCCTACGACGGGAAAGTCTATATTTTAAACGGTACCACTGATTTCTTTGAAGCCATCTGGATGCACAAATATAAGGGAACATATTACTTGTCGTACGCGGCAGGAAGCGGAGAGATCAAGTATTGCACCAGTAAGAACCCGTTGGGGCCGTTCACCTACCGGGGTGTTGTGTTGCGACGGATGAACAGTGGCACCAACCACCATTCCATTGTTGAATTCAACGGAAAATGGTACTTGTTTTACCACAATTCCGACCTGTACTATCAACATCACCCCGAACTTCCCCAATTGTTCGGCTGGGGCCATGCCGGCAGTCCGCATCCCTACCGCCGTTCCATCTGCGTAGACGAACTCCACTACAACGCCGATGGCACCATCCAGGAAGTCATCTCCACAAAAGAAGGAGTAACAGGCTTATAATTTGTTCAATACTTATTGTATGAAACCACCTCGTTGAAGGGTTTGCGCTTTTTGTCGCGGGCGGGTTGCGTGGAATAACCGAGCAGCACCACCAGGATAGGACGTTTGGAGGAAGGAATGCCGAGCAGTGAGTTCAGCTTTTTTTCGTTGAACCAACCCACAATGCAGGAACCGAGACCCTGTTCGGCAGCAGCCAGCGTAAGGTGAGCAGCCGCAATGCCCAAATCCATGTGCGGGTAATGCTTCTGTTTGACAATGCCCCCAACACGCGAGGTGAAGTTGGGATTCTCTTCCACGATGACAATTTGCACGGGAGCCTGGCTTGCATAGGAATTCATCCCCGTGTCGGAAATGGCGGCGGCTGTCTTTGCCTTCAGTTCAGGATCCGTAACAACGACAAATTTCCAGGGCTGCGCGTTGCAGGCAGAAGGAGCCAAGTGGGCAGCCTGCAGGATGTAATCCAGTTTCTCGGACTCAACCGGTTTGTTCCTGTCGAATGAACGATCACTTTGCCGGTTTTTAACCAATTCAAGAAAGTTCATAGTGTTGCTATATTACGTTAATCCAACTTCAACACAGCTAGGAAAGCCTTCTGGGGCACTTCTACGTTGCCGATTTGTTTCATGCGCTTCTTGCCCTTTTTTTGTTTTTCCAGCAGCTTGCGCTTGCGGGAGATGTCACCCCCGTAACACTTGGCGGTAACGTCCTTACGGACGGCCTTGACCGTCTCGCGAGCCACTATCTTGGCACCGATGGCAGCCTGTATGGCAATGTCGAATTGTTGGCGTGGGATGAGTTCCTTGAGCTTTTCGCACATGCGTCGTCCGAGATTCTCGGCATTGCTTACGTGGGTAAGGCAGGAGAGGGCATCCACCGGTTCGCTGTTTAGCAAGATGTCCAACTTGACCAGCTTGGATTCCCGAAAACCGTTGGGGTGATAGTCGAAGGACGCATACCCTTTCGAGATGCTTTTAAGCCTGTCGTAAAAGTCAATCACGATTTCGCCCAGGGGCATGTCGAACAAAATTTCCACCCGGTTGCCGCTGATGTATTCTTGTTTAATCATTTCACCGCGCTTGCCCAGACACAACGTCATGATGTTGCCCAGGAATTCCGTGGTGGTAATCACGGAAGCTCGGATAAACGGTTCCTCGATTTTTTCAAGGGCCATAAAGTCGGGCAAACCTGAAGGGTTGTGCACATCGATAATTTCCCCCTTTTTGGTGGTGACAATGTACTGCACGTTCGGCATGGTGGTAATCACGTCCATGTTGAACTCCCTCTCGAGGCGTTCCTGTACAATTTCCATGTGAAGCAGACCCAGAAAACCGCAACGGAAGCCAAAACCAAGCGCCAACGACGATTCCGGTTGGAAGGTGAGCGAGGCATCGTTGAGTTGGAGTTTTTCCAACGAGGAGCGTAAGTCTTCAAAGTCCTCTGAGTCAATCGGATAGACGCCGGCGAAGACCATGGGCTTGACTTCCTCAAAGCCATCGATGGCTTTATCGCACGGCCGTTTTACATGGGTGATGGTGTCACCCACCTTGACCTCTTTGGAGGTCTTGATGCCCGAAATGATGTAGCCAACGTCGCCACAACTCAATTGGTCGCGGGGTGACATCTCAAACTTCAGGACGCCAACTTCATCCGCATTGTATTCCTTCTTTGTCGCAAAAAACTTGACGAACTCGTTTTTTTTGATGGTACCGTTGATGATCTTGAAGTAAGCAATGATGCCACGGAACGAATTATAGACCGAGTCGAAAATAAGCGCCTGTAACGGTGCATCCGGGTCACCACTGGGCACCGGAATGCGCTCAATGATTGCTTCCAGAATCTGTTCCACGCCTTCGCCAGTCTTGCCACTCGCGCGGATGATTTCTTCGCGCTTGACACCCAACAATTCGATGATCTGGTCTTCCACCTCTTCGATCATGGCATTGGGTAAATCAATCTTGTTGAGTACGGGGATGATTTCCAGGTCATTTTCAATGGCCATATACAGGTTGGAAATGGTCTGTGCCTGAATGCCTTGCGATGCGTCCACAATCAGCAACGCGCCTTCGCAGGCAGCGATGGAACGGGATACCTCGTACGAGAAGTCCACGTGGCCCGGTGTGTCTATCAGGTTGAGCTGGAATTTTTCTCCTTTATGGATGTAATCCATTTGAATGGCATGACTCTTGATGGTAATTCCCCGTTCCCGTTCCAGATCCATGTCGTCCAACATCTGGTTCTCCGTAATGTTCAACGTGTGGGTGAATTCCAACAAACGATCCGCCAGCGTGCTCTTGCCGTGATCTATATGCGCGATGATGCAAAAGTTGCGTAGGTGCTTCATAAGACCTACAAATTTACACAATTTCAAGGGAAGAACGCCTATGTTCAACAAGAAAAATGGTGTACATTTGTCTGTACCAAACACACACCCATGACACTAGCAGAAGCCGCTAATTTGTATGAGCGCATCATCGGGCAGATTGTGAACGCCAACCTGAGGGAAGCCTTTGTCAACCTAAGTTACCTGATCCAACAAAACGGATTTGGGTTAGCATTCGATCAGCTCAACGAATTGGAAAGCAACTACCGCTACCTGCTGAAGTTTAGGTTGGAAGGTGTGGCCGACCCGGGAAGAGAGAAGGTCTATGCCGACTTGAGGCGCAGAACGCTCGACTTAGCCGATGAAGCGTCGCATCTATGGATGAGCAAGCACTCCCCACAAGTCTATTTCGATGCTGTCAGGGCTTCCAGGGTTGTGGAAGTGCCCAATTTGAACGTGCTCAGGGACGAACTCAAAAACATAGGCGAGGAGCTGGTGTTGGCCGAAATGATTGAGGATGATGCCGTGAGAACCGAAAAAATCCATCAACTGAGCAAACAGCGCGAACGCCTGGCCGGAGAAGTGTTCAAACAGCTTTGGGTATCGGGCAACTGGTCGGAAGAAGATTTGCCGAACTACAGGCAACTGTTTGATGATATGGATGTATTGGATCACGAAAAGGCCCTGTTTGTTTCGGCGTTGCCGTTGGCGCTCATGCACTGGTTTGACGAGGAAAAAATCCTGCTACTGATTGATTTATGCAACCATCCTGAACCCGAAGTGTCACAACGGGCTTTGGTGGCAACGGCAATTGTGTTATACCTATTCGATGAACGGTTGGATTTGTATCCTGCCATTGGTTTGAAAATGGATGCCCTTATGGAACAAGAAGGCATGAAGCACGCCTTGGAACGCGTTTGCTTCCAGTTGATTCGTTCGAAAGATACCGATAAGGTGTCCAAAAAAATGCAAGAGGAAATCTTGCCCGAAATGACCCGCTTCGGCTCAGCCATACAGGATAAGCTAAGGCAAGAGGAAGGCGACGATACGACCGAAGATTTTAATCCGGAATGGAAAAATATGATGGAAAATCCCGGATTCTCTGCCAAGATGCAGGAGTTTTCCGACATGCAGATGGAAGGCATCGATGTGTACATGAGCACGTTTTCCGGACAAAAGTTTTATCCTTTTTTTCAGGAGATTTCCAATTGGTTACTGCCTTTTTATTCAACACATTCATCGTTGATCGATTTATTTAACGGTCAAAATAAAGACACCGGTATAATGGACATGGTGTTGAAGTCTGGTTTTTTGTGTTCCTCCGACAAGTATTCTTTCTGTTTTAATATCTTGCAATTACCCAGCAATTACCGCAGTTCTATGGCCAGTAACATGGGTGCGGAAACTGAAAATTACGAAGAATTCAGAAAAGCGGAAGCGGCTATGAATCCCCGTTACCAGTTGGAGCAGGTATCAAACCGCTACATTCAGGATTTGTACCGATTTTTCAACCTGAATATCCGCAAACGGGATTTTAAAAATATTTTTTCCTTTCCACTCAACCTATTTAGCTCCAAGTGTTTGGGGAGCTATCTATCTCGCGAAGAATTTTTGCGAAAAATAGGTCTGTTGTTTTTCAAGCAAAAAAACTTCAAGAATGCGCTTGAAATCATCAACCTTTTACTTGTAAACAACCCGGCTGACGCTGAATTGCTACAAAAGAAAGGATTCTGCCTACAGCAACTTGATTGTCGCAAGGAGGCCCTGGAAGCCTATTTGCAGGCCGATTTGGTGCTGCCTGACAGTTTATGGACGTTGAAGCGCATTGCCGCCTGCTACCGGCTGGAAAAGAATCCGGTCAACGCCCTGTATTACTACCAAAAAGCCGAGAAGCTCGCACCGAACGACCTGACGCTTACCTTCAACATAGGGCATGCCATGGTTGAGTCGGGCGACTACGCGAAAGCCCTGCAGCTCTACTTTAAAGCGGAGGTCCTTTCGGAAGAATCGTTAAAGACCTGGCGACCCATTGCCTGGTGTTCCCTGATGTGCGGCAAGTTTGATCAGGCCAACGCGTATTACCAGAAAATTATGCAGCATACTCCCTCCATCGATGATTACCTCAATGCCGGCCATCTGGAATGGTGTCGGGGTTTTCCGTTGAAGGCCATCGAAATGTATAAGAAGGGCATTAGAGCCACTCACATTCCGTTTCCCGAATTTATTGACTTGTTCCAACAAGACCTAAGCGTGTTGTTCAATCACGGTATCAAGCAAGAAGATGTACCCTTTGTTAGGGATGAATTGTTGTATACACTCGAAGAATAGATTAATCACCAATAATAAAGTTATGAGTACTACCATTAAAACACTGCCTTTTGGAACATTGCCCGATGGGCGTTCTGCACGTTTATTCCGTTTTACCAACGAAATCGGTGCCGTTGCCGAAGTAACCAATTACGGCGGTCGCTTGGTGCGCGTTCTGGTTCCCGACGCCACAGGCAAATTGACATCTGTCGTAAAAGGCTACGATGCGTTGGAAGGTTATTTAAAAGATGGCAACTACTTGGGTGCAACGTGCGGACGTTATGCCAACCGCATCGCCAAGGGTAGTTTTGTGGCCGACGGAAACACCTACACCTTGGCTACCAACAACGGCCCAAACAGCCTGCACGGGGGTATAGAAGGCTTTCACGTACAGTTGTGGGATGCGGCTATCGACGATGAATCGTTGGTTCTCAGCTACCAATCAAAGGATATGGAAGAAGGTTTCCCCGGCAACGCATCGGTCGAAGTTCGCTTCACATGGTCGGAAACCTGTGAGCTCAGTCTGCAGGTAACAGCTTCCTGTGACAAGATGACGCCCATCAACATTACCAATCACGCTTATTTCAACCTGAACGGGGAAGGCGATATTTTGGGCCATGAAATGCACATCCATGCCAACCGATTTATCCCCATCTACGACGATGCCATCCCTACGGGTGAAATCCGTTTTGTGAAGGGAACAGCGTTTGATTTTAGCACCGCCAAGCCCATTGGTAAAGACATTGAAAGTGGCGAAGAACAACTGGCAAACGGCTGTGGTTACGACCATTGTTTTGTGATTAACAAGGAGGCTTATGGCGACCTGGCGATGGCTGTAGAAGTGACATCACCCGTTACCGGCATCTGCTTGCGTGTATTCACGACAATGCCCGGCATCCAATTTTATAGTGGCAACTACCTGACCAGTGAATACCTCGGACACGAAGGCAAGCCGTACAGCAAACGTCAGGCTTTCTGCTTGGAACCCGAGTACTTTCCGGACAGTCCCAATCAAAGCGGATTCCCCGATTGCATGCTGAAACCGGGAAATGTATGGGAAGAAACCATGATTTTCCAATTTTCCTGATGGGTAATGCAGGTTGATGCCTTGCATCAATTAAATCATGAAACAGGAAACCATTGAGTTTTCACTGAGAGAGGGGGATGATTTTATTCCCCTCATTCAATTATTGAAGGTGACCCAGGTAGCTGAATCGGGAGGCGAATCTCAAATCCTGGTTTTAGAAGGAAAAGTGACTCTGAATGGACAGCTTGAAACACGTAAACGTGCAAAGATACGACAGGGAGACGCGGTTGTGGTGAACGGCGTTACCATCACTGTGGTGTAATCGAAACCAACGACAACAAAAGAGGCTGCTTTTTCAAGCAGCCTCTTTTCGTATGGAAGTGTGAGTCGTCGCGTAGCGAGTAGCAGGTTTAGGATTAGAAGCCTCCGCCGCCCATGCCGCCCATGCCGCCGCCGCCCATGCCACCCATGCCGCCCATGCCGCCGCCGCCCATGCCGCCACGACCGCCGCCCATGCCACCACCGCCGAATTGCGAGATGCGGTAAGTAAAGCTAAGCATAAAGTAGGAAGTCAGGGTGTTGTAACGGCTCAATGATCTGGAGTTATCCGAGATGTTTTCGCTGATGTTCTGACGTTGTTGCAAGATGTCATTCAAAGCGAGTGAAACGGTTCCAAGGCTGTTGAATACAGACTTTTGAATAGAGGCGTTCCAGAGCAACTCGTTTTTCGTATAGCTGGAGTATCCACTTCTGGCGGTATAACCCAAGTCGTTTGAAATGACCCAGTTGTACGGCAAGGTGAGGTTGACATTACCCGTTCCTGACCATGTGAAGGTTTCCGTCAGTTTGTTGTTGTTCAACGTATTTTCGGAAGCATTGTACGATGCATTACCACGGGCACCGATTTCCAACCAGTCGGTAGTGAAGGTTAGGTTGATGCTTTCATTACCACCCCAGTTATTGGTGATACCCTTTTCGCCTAAGCGCAGCAAGTCGGGATTGCCGTCTTGGAACGGGTTGGCCGAACGGCTTTGGTCTGAATAACTGAATGATTGACGGAAATTACCGGTTGTGTTTGTAGAGAACTGCAAACGGTTCTTTATGATAGGGGTGTTGAACGACACGGTCGTGCTCGCGTTGAAAGGTATATCAACAGCGTTGACAGTTTGACTCCAGGTCTTACCCGTTTGATCAATGATGGAATTGGATACCAATGCATTTTGGGTAAAACTACCGCTCAGACCCAAAGACAGTGATGACAACCGTACCGAATTGTTGTGTGAGTACTGCAATTGGAAGTTTTGGTTGTAGGAAGGAATCAAATCAGGGTTACCAACCGTTTCACGCATCAAGTTGTCGTTGTTTTTAACAGGTTGCATTTGTTGAATGCTGGGTTGTTGCATCCTTCCCCTGTAGTCCAAGCGAATGTAGCTCCTGTTCCTACCGCCGGTGATACCGGTTGTGGTACCGGTGGCCGGCATTAGGTTGTACTGCAAACGGGCGTTCGGTGAAAAATTGATACCGGACTGTTCCATCTTACGGTCAGTGCCCACAAAATAGTCGTTATTACTCGAATTTTGGAAGGGTTGAGCGGTGATACCAACGCTGTAGTTGTAGTTGGTTTCCCTGTGTTGAAAGGTCAAGTCGACGTTTTCGTTCATCGTCAGGTTGTTGTACCTATTGCTATATGTGGAGTCTAACAAGGTGTAATTATTGGTGAGGTCATCCTTGTTGTACTGCATCTTTTCCGATTTCGACGAATTGGCACTGAACGTGACACCCAACTGAATCGAGTTTTTCAGGTTCACAATGGGCTCCACATAAGCTAAACGGATGTTTGTGCTGAACGAGTTTGATGTATTCGTATTTTGCTGGTCGATAATGGCTGTTGAGTCATGCAACGTGTACATTCTTTTTTTGTTGTAGTTGTCACCATCGGAATTGGAGGTTGACAACGATCCGGTCACATTCAGGGTAAGGGTTCTACCCTTTTTGACGGGCGATTTGCGGTTGTATATCAACGTCAGGTTAGCACTATTGTTCGTACCGGTGCTGCTGCTTCTGGTTACATTGTCACTTGTCAACGTGCTGTCTTCACCGATAATGGTGGTATACCTGCTGTCTCCTCCGGATGCGCTGTTAGTCCAACCCATATTTACCTTCGGTTGGAAAACAAATGAACTGATGGTGTCTGGTGTCCACTCTACCTCGCCGCTTAAGCTGGCTTCATGGTTGGCATTGGTGGATTTGTTGGTGCCTACGGTCAGGTAGTTACCATATTTTGTCCAGTTCAAGCGTTCAGATTCAGTGGTCGATTCGCTGCTTGAATGGTTATAGGAGATGTCTCCGCCTGCTACAATCTTTTTGCCCAATTCGGCGTTGACATTGACACCCAGGTTTTGGGTTATTGTACGACCACCGCCGCCTGCACCACCACCGGTCATACCGCTACGGCCACGACTGGAACGCGATGTGTTTGCGTTGTTGGCACCACCTGTAACAGTGGTTCTGATGTCACCTTGCCAGATGTTAACAAAGGCGTTTGTATCATAGAGGCCTTTTTTGTCTTTATCCAAACCGCCACCAACGGATATATTACCAAATGTACCCTTGCGGCGATCTGCTTTAATGGTCAGATTGATGATGCGTTCCGTGTTTTCGTCTTCAAAACCAGTCATTCTAGCCTGATCCGATTTTAAGTCAATTACCTGCACCCTGTCGACCATATCGGCAGGCATGTTCTTGGTGGTCATCTGCATGTCACCGTCGAAGAACTTCTTGCCATCCACACGGATACGCTTGATTTCTTCCCCGTTAACCGTGATTTTCCCGTCGTTGTCCACCGTGACACCGGGTAGTTTTTTCAATAGGTCTTCAACCACAGCGTTGTCGGCCAACTTAAAGGCCGCCGGGTTGTACTCGATGGTGTCACCCCTGACAACCATTTGAGCAGCCATACCTGTAACGGTCACCAGGTCAAGATCTTTTGATTTTTGAACAAGGTAAATGTTTTTTACGATCACGTTCTTGCCGGCAACTGTCACGGAAGAAAAACCGTTTTCGTAACCAAGGTACCTGACTTCTATCAGGTAACTTCCATCTTTTACCTTACTTAAGGAAAAAGATCCGCGACTGTCGGTAGTGGTTCCCATCACAAGTGTGGAGTCGGCTTTTTTCAACAAACGTATGGAGGCGGTTTCAATAACGCCTTCATTGTTTTTGTCCAATACTTTGCCTTGAACCAGTTGTTGGGCGCTGACAGCAATACTGACAGCCGACACACAGAAGAGTAATGCCAATTTTCGATACATATACGTTCTATTAATCATGAATGAATGAATTCTGAACTGATATTAAAAACAACTTTTAGTCCGTTTGGTGCTTTGATGAGCATTTCTTAGAATGGTTTAACGCAGTTCGGTAAAAAAATCACTGTGGCATCAAAGACTGGGCAAAGATAGATAGGATAATGCAATTGAAAAAAGACCTCACGGGGAAATAGCATAATTTTGGGGCGAACGGGTGCAATCTATAAACAATTGGGTTAACTTTGCGTACGGGTGCTTCGTTTATACAGTTGATACCTATTATATATAGCTAATGAAAACACGATACACAGTACGGTATGCTTCACATCCGCAAGATGTCAAGACCTACGATACAGAACGACTGAGAACATCTTTTTTAATCGACGCCCTGTTTTTATCGGACGAAGTGACACTGGTTTATTCCACCATCGATCGGATGATTGTGGGAGGTGCTATGCCGGTAAACGAACGCCTTCCGCTTGAAGCCATTGACCCTCTCAAGGCGCCTTTCTTTCTGCATAGACGGGAGTTGGGCGTATTTAACCTAAGCCCGGGTATCGGACGGGTACAGGTGGGAGATACTTCCTTTGAACTTGGGTTTAAGGAAGCGCTGTATTTGGGAGCTGGTGATAGGGCCGTTACTTTTGAGAGCGTGGATCCTGCCTGTCCGGCTAAGTTTTACTTTAATTCTGCCGTGGCACACAAATCGTGTCCCGACCAAAAGGTGACGAAGGCGGATGCCCTTTCTGTGGAAATGGGCTCGTTGGAAACGTCCAACCACAGGGTGGTCAATAAAATGATTGTCAACCAGGTACTGGAAACCTGCCAGTTGCAAATGGGCCTGACCGAACTCAAGCCGGGTAGTGTGTGGAACACCATGCCGCCCCACACACACAGTCGACGTATGGAGGTCTACTGCTATTTCGAGGTTCCTGACGAACAGGTGGTTTGTCATTTTATGGGTGAACCCACTCAGACCAGACCTGTTTGGATGAAGGGCGAACAAGCGGTTCTTTCTCCTGAATGGTCTATCCACGCCGCTGCGGCAACATCAAACTACTCATTTATCTGGGGCATGGGAGGGGAAAACCTCGACTATGGTGACCAGGATTTTATTCAACCAACAGATTTACGATAACTCACTGATAAAACGCCTTGAAATGGTAAATTTTTCTTTGAACGGTAAAATAGCGCTGATAACGGGAGGTTCCTACGGTATCGGCATGGCTATCGCCAAAGCCTTTGCTGAAGTGGGCGCCACCATTGTGTTTAACGACATCAGGCCGGCTCTTGTAGAGAACGGGCTGGCTGAGTATAAACGCTGTGGCATTGAAGCCCACGGTTATGTTTGCGACGTAACCAGCGAAGAGCAGGTAAATGGGTTGATTGCTCGCATCAACAAGGAAATAGGCATTATTGACATTTTGGTAAACAACGCCGGTATCATCAAGCGCATTCCCGCTGTTGATATGACGGCAGCTGAGTATCGACAAGTCATTGACATTGACCTGGTTGGTCCGTTCATCGTGTCAAAGGCGGTTGCTCCCGGCATGATTTCCAAAAAAGCGGGTAAGATCATCAATATTTGCTCCATGATGAGTGAACTGGGGCGTGAAACCGTGTCGGCCTACGCTGCTGCCAAAGGTGGGTTGAAGATGTTGACCAAAACGCTGGCTTCTGAATGGGGCGGGTTCAACATTCAAGTGAATGGTTTAGGTCCGGGTTACATTGCTACTCCTCAGACGGCACCCCTTCGTACGACGGGGCATCCTTTCAATGATTTCATCATCTCCAAAACACCGGCCGGCCGATGGGGTATCCCCGACGACCTGAAAGGACCTGCCATTTTTCTGGCTTCCGAGGCCTCCAATTTTGTCAATGGCCATATTTTATATGTAGATGGAGGTCTTTTGGCCTATATCGGTAAACAACCCAATTGAAAGAATACGTATGATAAATCGATTGGCAGCCGGATTATTGGCGCTGTTATTTTTAGTTTCCTGCAGTAACCGAGCAGAAGTGACCGTCATGAATCTGTCGGAAGTAGACAGGCAGGGAGAGTTGGTAGAATTGTGTCTGTGCTCATTCAAAAAATTGGATCCGGCAAAAATTATCGTGCTGGATTCTACCGGGAAACAGGTGCCGGTTCAACTGCTGTATAAGGGAGAGAAGGAACCACAGTCGTTTGTGTTTCCTGTTACCATCAAGGCGGGTAAGAAAATGGTATTTGTTGTAAAAGAAGGTGTACCCGAAAAACCGGTTGTCAAGACCTATGTCCGTCACATTTCCGAACGCAAGGACGACATCGCTTGGGAAAACGACCGCATCGCTTTCAGGGTGTATGGACCGGCTCTTGCCGCAGAGAACCCGGGCAATGGGATAGATGTGTGGTACAAGCGGACTCCCAACCTGATCATCGATAAGTGGTACAGCAACGATTTATCCGGCAAGGCCTCTTATCACGAGGACCACGGTGAAGGTCTGGACTGCTACAATGTGGGTCACACGCTGGGTGCAGGCGCCATTGCTCCGTACAGCGAAGATCATATCTGGGTGTTCAATCACTACGACAGATACAAAATCTTAGACAACGGAGCTTACCGGTCGTCGTTCGTTCTTTATTACGATTCAGTTCACTACGGTACTCATGTGCTGTCTGCGGAAGTGCAGGTTACCTTGGACGCCGGATCCTATCTGAATGAAATCAATGTCCGGTTTTCGGGTGATACGGCGCAGCTTCGACTTGCCGCCGGCATTAACATCCAGCATGCTTCCTATGTACTCAACGGAAATCCCGAAAGGGGATATGTTGGCTATGCTTCCAATACGATGTCCCAAGGTCAACAACCGGTTCCTTCCGGTAGGGGTTATGTGGGATTGGTTTTTTTAAGTCGTCTGGCTGAAGTGAAAGTGGTTGATGGTCATGTTGCCTGCATTTCTCATTACATGCAGGGAGAAACCTTTCGCTACTTTGCCGGTGCCGGTTGGGAAAAAGGTGGTTTTAAAACCGATCAGGAGTGGTTTGATTACTTGTCAAATCAACACAAAGCCAAATCCAACCCTCTTGATGTCAAGATTGTCCGATAGTTTATGTTGTAAAACATAGTTTATGCAGTCTTTTCGGTGATTTTTAGGATTAATTTTACGGGTCCGATTTTTACGTTTTACCTCAAATACAAACCTATGAAAAACATGCGCTTATCGTCTTTCAACGTCGTTGCTCTGACGGCTCTGGTTTTTTCCGTTTTTTTCTCCGCTTGTACATCGTCCGTAACCAAATCCGGACTGAAGCGGTCTGATTTCCAAGTTACGATTGATGGAAAGAAGAATGACCTGTATGTGATGACCAATAAGAATGGTATGGAAGTCTGCATGATGAACTACGGTGCCCGCATCGTTTCCATCATGGTGCCCGACAAAAACGGCGTGTTTGCCGACGTAGTATTGGGCTTTGATTCCATCGGTGGTTATCAGAACAACAAGACCGATTTCGGTGCGTTCATCGGCCGTTACGGCAACCGCATCTGCAAGGGTAAGTTTACGTTGGAAGGTTTGGCCTGCCAGGTGGATACCAACAACAACGGTAACAGCTTGCACGGTGGTTCCAAAGGATTCCAGTACAGGATGTTTGACATCAAGCAAATCAACAAACAAACCCTTGAAGTTTCCTATGTTTCCCAAGATGGGGAAATGGGATTCCCGGGTACCTTGACCTGCAAAGCTACGTATACGTTGAAAGATGACAATGCCATCGACATCAGCTACGAAGCCACCACCAACAAAACGACCATTGTCAACCTGACCAACCATTCCTATTTCAACCTGACTGGAAATCCCAAAAATACGGTTACGGGTCACATGATGTGCATAGCTGCCGACGGATTTACTCCCATCGACACCAAATTTATTACTACGGGTGAGATTGCTCCGGTGAAAGATACCCCCATGGATTTTCTGAAATTGACATCCATCAGTGCACGCATCAATGACAGCTCGTTTGTTCAAGTGAAGAACGGCAACGGCTACGACCACAACTGGGTGTTGAACGAAGGTAGAGGCGACAGCATTCCTGCCTGTTTTGTACTTGATACGCTTTCAGGCCGTACCCTCGAGGTATACACCGAAGAACCCGGCATTCAAGTCTACACCGGAAACTTCTTGGACGGCTCGTTGAAAGGCAAAAAGGGCATTGTTTACCAAAAACGCACCGGTTTGTGCTTGGAAACCCAACACTATCCCGACAGCCCCAACAAACCCGAATGGCCTTCGGTGGTACTGCATAAGGGTGAAACCTATTACAGCCATTGTATCTACAAGTTTGGCGTTTTTAAAGGAGATTATAAGTCGTTGATGGAATCATGCAGCAAGTGCATCGTAGCAGCTGCATCGGCTGAGAAAAAATAAGTAGTCCCCAATTGACGTATTAAAAGATAAAAGAATGGAATCTGCTGTGTTATGATTCCATTCTTTTATCATGTAACATAACTATGAAAAAACACGATGTTGGAAATTGAATATGTAAGAAGTCGGTTCAAGAAGCACTTTGATGGCTCAGAAGGTTCGGTGTATACCTCTCCCGGTCGAATCAACCTGATCGGAGAACACACCGACTACAACGGTAGCTTTGTTTTTCCCGGTGCCATTGACAAAGGCATGATTGCTGAAATCAAACTGAATGGCACCATGAAGGTCAGGGCGTATTCCATCGACATGAAGGATTACGTAGATTTTGGCCTGAATGAGGAGGATATACCCCACGCCAGCTGGGCACGCTACATTTTCGGGGTTTGCCGTGAGATGATCAAGCGTGGTGCCAAGTTGGAAGGATTCAATACAGCCTTTGCCGGTGATGTGCCGTTGGGCGCCGGTATGTCTTCGTCGGCAGCGTTGGAAAGCACCTACGCGTTTGCCTTGAACGACCTTTTCGCGTGTGGATTCGACAAATTTGAACTGGCCTTGATAGGCCAAGCCACCGAGCACAACTACTGCGGTGTCAACTGCGGCATCATGGATCAATTTGCCTCTGTCTTCGGAAAAGCCGGACAGCTGATGCTGCTCGATTGCCGCTCGTTGGAGCATACCTACTATCCGTTCGACCCAAAAGGTTACAAATTGGTGTTGCTCGATACGCAAGTGAAACACGAATTGGCATCTTCTGCCTACAATAAGCGCCGTCATTCCTGTGAAACAGCCGTAGCTGCCATTCAAAAGAATCATCCTGAGGTGAAATTTCTGCGGGATGCCACCATGGACATGCTTCAGGAAGTCCACGCTCAATTGAGCGAAGAAGATGTTATGAGAGCCACCTACGTCATTGAAGAAACCGCCCGCGTACTTGATACGTGCGATGCCCTCATTAAAGGTGACTTCGAACGGGTAGGAGCCAACATGTTCAAAACCCACGACGGCATGAGCCGTTTGTACGAGGTCAGTTGCGAGGAACTCGACTTTCTCAACGTCTGCGCCCGTGAACAGGGTGTGACCGGTTCCCGCGTGATGGGGGGCGGTTTTGGCGGTTGCACCATCAATTTGGTCAAGGAAGAACGTTACGAGGCATTTATTCAATCGGCTAAGACGGCATTTAACTCAACATTTGGCAAAACGCCGTTGGTCTACGATGTCGTGATCAGTGATGGATCGAGAAAGTTGGCTTGATATACCTAAATTTATAACTATCAATCATTTAAAACATAATCATGAGTGTAAGTTTTTCCATATTAGACTACGCCATCTTTGCAGTGTATGCTGTGTTGATTCTCGGATTGGGTCTGTGGCTTTCTCGTACCAAAAAGGGTGAGGAAAAAAATGCCAAAGATTACTTTCTGGCAGGTGGCACGCTCACCTGGTGGGCCATTGGCGCTTCTCTGATTGCTGCCAATATTTCCGCCGAGCAATTTATCGGCATGTCAGGATCCGGCTACCGGATTGGTTTGGCCATTGCAGCGTACGAATGGATGGCTGCTGTTACCTTGATCCTGGTTGCAAAATTCCTCTTACCGATCATGCTGGAAAAGAAAATCTTTACCACGCCACAGTTGGCCAAAGAGCGTTTTGGAACGGGCGTCAGCTTCTTCTTCTCCTTCTTCTGGTTGCTCGTGTACGTGTTTGTCAACCTGACCTCTGTGGCCTGGTTGGGCGCGTTGGCCATGAACATGATTCTGGGTGTTCCTGTTATGTGGGGCGTGATTGGTCTGTTTGTTTTCGCCGGTGTCTACTCCATTTACGGTGGGTTGAAAGCGGTGGCATGGACAGACGTGTTGCAGGTTATCTTTATGGTCGGTGGTGGTTTGATCACGGCCGGTGTAGCCATCAGTGCCGTGGGTGAAGGCAGCCTCATAGGCGGTCTCGAACGGTTGTACAATTTTTGCACGACCAACGGTACCTCACACTTCCATATGATTATAAAAGAAGGTACGATGGTTGCCAAGGACAACGGTCAAGTCTTTGACATCTTCAAGGATTTACCCGGCCTTGCCGTTATTTTCGGTGCCTTGTGGGTGAGCAACCTGGGTTACTGGGGTTTCAACCAATACATCATCCAAAAGGGTTTGGCTGCCAAGAATATGAAAGAAGCCAAGCGTGGTCTGTTGTTTGCCGCCTTTTTGAAAATCCTGATTCCGCTTATCGTGGTTCTTCCCGGTATTGCCGCCTACGTATTGTTTGCCAACCCTGAATTAAAGATGGCTGCAGAAGCTTTTATGGGTAAAACGCAAACCTTGGGTGTTATATCCAAAGCTGACCATGCTTACCCCTGGTTGCTGGCTAACTTCGCCCCGAACGGAATTCGTGGTTTGGCTTTCGCAGCCTTGGTTGCTGCCATTGTCTCTTCGCTCGCTTCCATGCTGAACAGTACATCCACCATCTTTACGATGGATATCTACCATACCCTCATCAACCCGAAAGCTAGCCAGAAAACACTGGTTAAAGTAGGTCGTTATTCGGCCCTGGTTGCCTTGGTGGTTGCCGCTATTGCCGCCAAACCTTTGTTGGGTGGTCTTGACCAAGCCTTCCAATATATTCAGGAATACACCGGATTTATCTATCCGGGTGTGATTGTGGTGTTCGGTATGGGCTTGTTGTGGAAAAAAGCCACCAACCGTGCCGCTTTGTGGACAGCCATCTTCACCATACCCATTGGTATTGCCATGAAGTTAGCGATTCCCGACATGCCTTTCCTGCTCCGTATGGGATATGTCAGCATGATCCTGATTGCCATCGCTGTGACGCTGTCGTTGACCGACAAGAAGCACATGATTGAAGCAGAGGGATTGAGTGGTAAGAACAAAAAAAGCCTTAAGGCTGCCGGTATAGGATTTGCTGTCGCAGCGGCCGTTTGCTTTATCTCAGGCTTGTTGTTTAGCGGAAAATATGCCAGCATAGGTTTCGAGTCCATTTATTTTCTTGGCGCACTCTTAGCCTTCCTGTCCATCATCTTGTTGACCAATGCCAACAGCAAGAAACAAGATGAGAAAGCCTACGAATTTCAACCGGAATTGTTCAAGACCGACCGTGGATTCTTTATCGGAGCCATGGGCGTTTGCGTCATTGTCATCGCATTATACGCATTTTTCTGGTAAACCTACTTTCCCACTTTTTTAAAGAACGGGGTCAATTTGGCTCCGTTTTTTTTATGCAGGTAGGTGGTTAATATGTTGTACAACATGCGCTGATAAAGTACGCTGCACTCAATAAGTGTTATTTTTACACGAAATATTGTGCTACCCGATGTGTACCTTTTACAAGAACAACGATAAATTCCTCGTGGCCGTAGATTGCATTATCTTCGGCTTTCACAAGGGAGAATTGACACTGCTGCTTATCAAGCGCGACTTCAATCCCTGCCTTGGGGAATGGTCGTTGATGGGAGGGTTTCTGAACCAATCAGAAAGCATCAATCAGGCGGCCGAACGCGTACTGGCTGAATTGACTGGCCTTGATTCCATTTACATGGATCAAATTGGCGTTTTCGGAGACATCAACCGTGATCCTGCCGATCGGGTGTTATCTGTTGCCTATTATGCCCTGATCAATATGGATGAGTTTGACAAACGGTTGCTGGCTAAACACAACGCGACCTGGTTCAGCATTGACAAGATGCCGCCGCTCATTTTCGACCATGAACACATGGTAAAAGAGGCACTGCGGCAATTACGGCGGAAAGCCTCCGTGGAGCCGATCGGATTCAATTTGTTGCCGGAAAAGTTTACCTTGCCCCACCTTCAAGCTTTATACGAAGCGATTTATGGGAGCGAACTCGACAAGCGCAACTTTAGGAAGAAGGTTCAAAGCATTCACTTTCTGGAAAAGTCGGAAGAAAAAGATAAAAATACCTCACGACGGGGGGCTTTCCTTTACACCTTCAACATGGCTTCGTATGAACGCTTGAAAGAAGAAGGATTTACATTTGCACTCTAAGTAATACACGCACGAATATGGAACTACAACAACTAAAGCAAACAGTGTTTGAGGCCAACCTTGAATTGGTCCATCACAGTCTGGTCATATTTACCTGGGGCAACGTCAGTGCCATCGACAGGGAGAAAGGCATCGTCATCATTAAACCATCCGGTGTTTCGTACGAAACCATGACAGTCAACGACATGGTGGTATTGGATATGGATGGAAAGGTGCTGGAAGGAACGCTGAAACCTTCTTCCGACACGGCCACCCACTTGGTACTATATAAGGCCTTTCCCGAAATTGGCGGTGTCGTTCACACCCATTCCACCTACGCGACAGCTTGGGCGCAAGCCGGCCGGGACATTCCCAGCATCGGTACCACACACGCCGATTACTTCAGCCAGGACATTCCCTGCACCCGCGACATGACCCAGAAAGAAGTGATGGGTGCCTACGAAATGGAAACCGGAAACGTCATTGTGGAACGGTTTGCCGGCATCAACCCGAATTACGTACCTGCCGTGTTGGTGAAGAACCACGGGCCTTTTTCCTGGGGAAAAGACGCGCACGATGCCGTACACAATGCCGTGGTTATGGAGCAAGTGGCCAAGATGGCACACATCGCCTTTCAGGTGAATCCCGGGTTGGACATGAATCAACACCTTATCACCAAGCATTTTTTTCGCAAACACGGACCGGGAGCCTACTACGGTCAATCGAAATAGAGAATCAATAAATAGTATTCACTTAATTTAGAAAAGCTATGAATTACACTGATTTAGAAGTATGGTTTGTCACCGGAGCCCAGTTGCTGTACGGAGGCGACGCCGTTGTGAAAGTAGATGCCCATTCTACCGAAATGGTCAAAGCATTGAACGAATCCGGCAATTTGCCCATCAAGGTTGTGTATAAAGGAACAGCCAATTCTTCGTCTGAAATTTCTGACATTATGCGTTCTGCCAACGGTGATACGAAGTGCGTGGGTATCATTACCTGGATGCACACCTTCTCACCAGCCAAAATGTGGATTCACGGGTTGTTGGACTACAAAAAACCACTGTTGCACCTGCACACCCAATACAACGAAACTATTCCCTGGAACGAAATTGACATGGACTTCATGAACCTCAACCAGAGTGCTCACGGAGACCGCGAATTTGGTCACATCACCAGCCGCTTGCGTAAACCCCGCAAGGTGGTTGTCGGTTACTGGAAAGACAAAAGCACACAAGCTAAAATTGCCATCTGGATGCGCGTTTGCGCCGCTTGGGAAGATTCACAAAACATGCGCATCATCCGTTTTGGTGACAACATGAACAACGTAGCTGTTACCGATGGCGACAAGGTGGAAGCTGAAATCCGTTTGGGTTACCACGTGGACAATGCACCCATTGCCAAACTGGTTCCTTACGTAGAAGCTGTTACCGAAGCTGAAATTGACACCTTGGTAGCTGAATACGAAAAGCTGTACGATTTTGCTGCAAGCGCTGCCAAGGGTGGTAAGGATCACCAATACGTACGTGACGCTGCTGCTCAGGAAATTGGTCTGCGCCGTTTCTTGGTTGATAAGAAAGCCGTGGCTTTCACCACCAGCTTCGACGAACTCGAAGGCATGAAACAGTTGATGGGTTTTGCCTCACAACGCTTGATGGCTGAAGGTTTTGGTTTTGGTGCCGAAGGCGACTGGAAAACCGCTGCTATTTGCCGCACCATGTGGGTTATGGCTCAAGGCCTGCCCGGTGGATGCTCCTTCCTGGAAGATTACACCCTCAACTTTGACGGCAACAACAGTTCCATCCTGCAAGCCCACATGTTGGAAATCAACCCCGAAATTGCTGCCAAGAAACCCCGCGTCGAAGTGCATTACCTCGGCATTGGTGATTCAGGCACGTGTGCCCGTTTGGTATTCCAGGCTCACGAAGGCGACGGTATTGCTTGTACCATCGTGGACATGGGCAACCGTTTCCGCATGATTTGCAGCGATGTGGACGTCATCAAACCCAAAGACCTGCCCAAATTGCCCGTTGCCTGTGCGTTGTGGAAACCGCTTCCCAACTTCGAAATCGGCGCCGGTGCTTGGATCCTGGCCGGTGGTACCCACCACTCCAGCTTCTCGTTCTCCCTTACCTCGGAGTACATGGAAGACTACGCTGAAATTGCCGACGTTGAGTTGTTGCTCATCGACAAGGATACGACCATCCGCAACTTCAGACAGGACATCCGCAACAATGAAGTGTATTACATGTTGAATAAAGCCCTCCGTTAAGCCATGAGTAAATACGTCATCGGATTGGATTACGGTACCGATTCTTGCCGCGCCTACATTGTAGACGCGGTAACGGGTGCCGAAAAAGGTACTGCAGTGAAGTACTATCCGCGTTGGGCCAAAGGCATGTATTGCCAACCTACGGCCAATCAATACCGCCAACACCCCAAGGACTACGTGGAATGTTTGGAAGGTGCGGTGAAAGAAGCCCTCGCCAAATGCGATCCTTCAGTTGCTGCCAATGTCATTGGTATATCGTTTGACACCACTGGTTCTACCCCTGTTTTTACCAATAAGGAAGGTATACCCTTAGCGTTGTTGCCCGAATTTTCCGAAAACCCCAACGCTATGTTTGTGTTGTGGAAAGACCACACAGCCGTACAAGAAGCAGCAGAAATCAACGATCTTTGTGCTAAATGGGATATCGATTACTCCTCATACGAAGGTGGTATTTATTCCTCCGAATGGTTCTGGGCTAAAGTATTGCACGTATTGCGTGCCGACGAAAGCGTTCGAAAAGCGGCTTACTCTGTGGTTGAACATTGCGATTGGTTACCCGCCTTGATTTGCGGCGACACCAAACCGGAGAACGTCAAACGCAGTCGTTGTGCTGCTGGTCACAAGGCCATGTGGTTGGAAAAATGGGGTGGCTTGCCCTCCGAAGACTTCTTGGTCAAATTGGATCCACTTTTGGCCGGTTACCGCGAACGTTTGTTCAGAGATACCTATACCAGCGATGTGAAAGTTGGCAATCTTACCCCGGAATGGGCCGAACGTCTGGGACTGACAACCAACGTGGCTGTGGGTGTTGGTGCCTTCGACTGTCATATGGGCGCAGTGGGTGCGGAGGCAACTCCAAACGCCTTGGTGCGCGTGATTGGTACGTCTACCTGCGATATCCTGTTGTCTTCCTACGAAGAAATGGGTCACAAACTGGTACGAGGTATTTGCGGCCAGGTTGATGGTTCTGTTGTTCCGGGCCTCATGGGTTTGGAAGCAGGTCAATCCGCTTTCGGCGATGTCTATGCTTGGTTCAAGCGCATCATGGCATGGCCTATCGAAGAACTGATTGCCAAATCCTCATTGATTGACGAAGCCACCAAGCAGAAATTGGTGGACGAAGCTATGGATCAAATCATTCCTGTGTTGTCTGAGCAAGCGGCTGCTATCGATCCTAAAGAAAGTATGGTGATTGCCACCGACTGGATGAACGGTCGTCGCACGCCCGATGCCAGCCAATTGGTTAAGGGTAGCATTACCGGTGTTACGCTTGGTACAACGGCACCTATGATGTTCCGTGCGTTGGTGGAAGCCACTGCATTTGGTTCTAAAGCCATCACCGATCGTTTTGCTGAAGAAAAGGTAAAAATTGAAAGTGTCATCGGTATCGGTGGTATTTCCTTGAAATCGCCGTTTGTGATGCAGACTATGGCTGATGTGTTGAACATGCCCATCAAGGTGGCTAAGAGCGATCAGGCGTGTGCCTTCGGTGCTGCCATGTTTGCTGCTGTGGTTGCCGGTCAATACGCTAAGGTGGAAGATGCGCAGAAGGCTATGGGTCAGGGTTTTGCCATGGAGTACCTGCCCATTCCCGCGAATGTGAAACTGTACGCTGAATTGTACAAGGAATACCAGAAGCTGGGTCAGATTACCGAAGAAACGTTCTACAAATCTCTCTGATTTTACCGCATAATCCGATAAGAAGTGGGCTTCTCAACGTACTGTTGGGAGGCCCTCTTTGTTGTACGCTACCGCCCCATTGCGTGTGTTAAAAACGAACGAATCATGTAAGTGATATACACAATCATGTAAGGGTTTCTTTGATAGATATCCCATCCTTTGTGGAAACGTTATACATTCAAAAATATGGGAAATATTCTGTACGTAATTGCTGTCATTCTACTTATCGCATGGGGGATTGGCTTTGTGGGCTTCAATGCCGGAGGATTGATCCACATTTTGTTGGTTATTGCGGTTATAGCTGTAATACTCAGAATTATTAAAGGAAGAAGAGCGCTTTAAATCAAGTACAGGAAAACAACAATCGGCGCATAAGATCTACTATTAATTTCAGGTTCCAATGGCTTTATTGCTGTTGGAACCTGTTTTTTTGCTTTTCCCTGAACAAGTAACTGTTTCCGTTTCGCCGGGAGACTATGGTCTATCCCAGGCTTCGGTCACTCGGCTAAAAATGGGCCATTCCGGCTAAAATCTCAAAGCGTCACTTCGCTGTCGCTCGTTCCTCGGAAGATGAGATTTTTTAACGCCTCCATTGCCCCATTTTCTTAACGCCTCCATCCAAGAAGCCTGGGATAGACCATACCCTGCCGGCTCCACTGCAACGGACATTGTGCGGGGTTTCGTGACCCATTTGGATGGCGTTAGTGATACTGATTAGAGTTGCTGTAAAAAATGGAAGTTCAACTGCTAATAATCTATTTCAAGATTATGAATGTTTATTTTTGAATTCTAAACGGTTTCTTAACCTGTTACACTTATATCACATAGGTTCTTGAGATATAAACACTCAGGTTTCACTGATGAATGTCGTTTTATTTAGTCTAACCCTTGATTTACATTATTTGTTTAAAAACATGTCTAAAACAGGATCATTTAATATTCTCTCTGATAATAGTGAATTTGGTGGAGTCCAGATAAATTTATTCTCCAGCCAAAAGCCATTTGCTCTTGGTATTATTCGTGCCCCTCTTCCACCCAATTGTTCAATTAACCGGCAAAATTTAACACATACCGGAGTCAAACACTCGTTGGCCTTATTCCCAAAAAATTGCAATGTTATAAGCTACCAAACCTTTTACCGATGGATACTGAATAGCATCAACTCCCTCACCAATAAAAAAATGTTCGGCAATGTTTGAGGACAGACAGTATTGACTTTGTTTATCGTATGTTTTTGGAAATTCTCTGACAAACTCATTTCTTAAAAGGTTAAAGATTACATATCGCTTAAGGTTCTCAACTTCTGTAAGTTCATCGAAAGCGACAAATCTGGAACAGTCTGAAAATCTGATAGGCTTTTTCCTTTTGTAACAAATCATAAAAAACAACTCTCCTTCATTTACATCGGCCTCTACTAATGTTGTGGATCCATCCAATGACGTATAAAGTACGGATTGATTTGGCTTATTTAGCCTATTGTAATCATTTACAATTGATTCTTGTCTTGCCCACAAATCGTTATAACAATTCATAGCCTCAAAAAACAGATTGTCGTAGGTCTCTCTTTCTGACAAACTAAAATCGCCGGCAAAAACTTTCTCTGGATCTGCTTTTCGTACCCTAAAGTGGTACGGAGGCTCACCCATATGTGTAAAAGGATCTACTAGAAGTCCGTCAATTATATATTTGATATCAATCTGTCCATATTTTGTATTAAATAGATTATGAAGTAAACTGGCTATCCTTTTCTCTATAAGTTCAGGAGCAAAAAAAAAGTGTTTTTAAAATCATCAAATTGTTTATCTATACTCTCCAATGAGAGTTCATACAATATTTCCTTCATTGGCATAATATTGCTCGCGGGAATCAGTGGGTGTTTTATGTAACTATTATTCATGCCAATAGCTTTAAATTTTAACTCCGGTTATCCAATCCGTAGTATCCATATTCTGTAGATGATTTGCAGAATACAATTTCTCTGAACATGCTGGATTTTCGAAGCCTAAGGTTAAATACAAGTATTCTGCATAATCAACAATTTTATTATTGTGCTCAGTTAAACATTTTTCAATATCCTTAAAGGATAAACGTTGGGGTTCAATATAATCGGTACTAAAAACCATTTTTCCCGTTTTTTCATTCCAAATCTCAGCTTTTTCATTTTTGATGAATAATTCATCAATAGTAAAATTTCCTTTGTGTTTTAGTCTATTTGTCCAATCAGCTAAAGAATCATTTCTGTATTTGTAAAAATCACAAAGTGATTTCAGGAAATCTCTTAAATCACTGTATTTATCGTTTTTATCATCAATTATCTTATCTACCCTGTCTTTAAATCCTAGCTTCGCTTTTTCATTTTTTTCTTTTTTCTTTTTAGAGTTCCATTTACATTTTTTTAGTTCATTTTCATAATCCTTCTCTGATTCGATTTTACCAAAGAAGTCGCAACCGAAGTAAACAATTTGCAGTATGTAATCGTAACAGGCGTTGTAATATTGAATGGCATTTTTCAAATAATAGGACCTAATGCCATTCTGTGCTAAAACATTATTCTCATCAGAAGAAAAAACTTTATGGTCGTCTTTCATGCCCATTTTAAATGAAAACTGCGCTAGCGTGAAGTGTTCCTGGAATTCTTCATACTTCATCATGGCTATTGCCATACCAATATCTTTATTACAGCAAGCTTTATAAGGCATAAGCCTACCATAGAAAAAATGATATTTTTTTAGATTCTTTAGTTCCTGTTTTTTAGTAACGATAGTCTCAAATTCTCTTTCCAACTCCTCTATACTTGGAATTTCATTTTCTATCTTCTCTGGATATAAACCCTTCAGTTGGTATTCTGAAATCCCAATAGGTTGAGAAGTAGACTCTAATGTGTATTGAGCAACCACTTCGTCTTTGTTCTTGCAAATTAACAAACCAATGGTTGGTTGATCGGTTGCGTGTTTCATCTGGTGGTTGACGGCAGATACGTAAAGTCCTAATTTGCTTACGTATTCAGCTCTGAACTCTCCGGTTTTTAACTCTACAACGACAAAACACCTGAGCTTTATGTGATAAAAAAGTAAATCAATAAAGAACTCACTTTCTCCGACTTGTATTCGCTGTTGACGACCGATATACGAAAATCCGCTACCCAGTTCCATCAAAAACTTCGTTATGTTTGTGGTCAGAGCATCTTCTAACTCACGCTCATTATATCCCTGACGCATTGCTAGAAAATCAAAGTTATAGGGATCTTTGAGTGTTTGTTGAGCAAAATCACTTTGATAATCTGGCAATTGAAGCGAGAAATTTGTTATCGCTCGTCCTTCAGAACCAAAAAGGTTGCTTTCATAATAATTCATCAATACGTTTCTGCTCCAACCCTTTTCCCTGCATTTTTGAATATAGAAAAGAGCCTCCTCAATGGATTTGCACTTATCAATCAAGAATTTTTGGTGTCCCCAAGGAATTGATGATAGCCACTCCATCAATTCTTCCCCAACTTGGGGAGGAATTGATGGAGCATCGGAATAGAACCGATAGAACTTCGCAATGTAACGGAGATTTGTTTCCGAAAACCCCTGCATATCAGGAAATTCAACTTTCAAATCTGTGCTTAGATTCAGGAAAAATTTACCTCCCCAGCGAGTGTCAGCTTTAATCGACGATATTCGTTTGCCTAAGTCATAATACATAGACAACATCTCGCTGTTAACAGATATTGCAGCCTTAATTTGAGCACTCCTGATATGCTCTTTTATCTCAGCAAACCATTGTTTGTATTCTGAATCAATTTTTATTAGCTTGCTCATAACCTTTTTTTTCTTAAATGAAATCCGTATAAACGTCTATATATTAATGTGATAAATAAACAAACAGACCATTCCGGTAGAGGTTGAAAGTTATTAATAAAATATACAGGAAACAAATATATAAAATTAAAACAATTCAAGCATGATAATGGATGATGAGCACTCAATTGTTGATAGATCTTTTTCATAGATTGAAAACAACAAAAGAAGGACTACGGACGACGAAAACAAGATTGGGTACTTTTGTAGGAATGCTGCACACTAAATCCTACCAAATCATGCTTTAAAAAAGTTATTCAATAAGTTCAAAGGAGCTTCTTGGATCTTTCAAGAATCCAATAGGTACAACGAAAACGCAATACAAAAACTTTATGATACAGATATTCTGGCAGAAATACATACTATCTCAGACCTCACTAACCCGTACTTTTTTGGTCTTGAGCTTGCTGTTGTTGAGGGTGTTGATCAGCGCATCCATTTTTGAAGTTGGGACAGCCACATACGAGCAATCTTGTTTGATTTCGATGATACCCAGTTCATCGTTGCTGAGTCCACCCTGTTTGATGAATAAACCGGCAATGTCCCCTTTGGAAATCTTATCCCTTCTGCCACCGGTGATATACAGTGTTTTCCAGCTGGGAGCGTTGGGTGTGGGTGCATCCTTGATTTTTTCAATTTCAGTATTTCCGATGAATTCAGGCAACGCTTCATGCTCCCATTTCAGGATATAGGCAGTGCCATCGGCATTCATTCTGGCCGTCCTTCCATTCCGGTGTGTGAATTCCTGACTCCTTGGCGGCAGCTGGAAATGGATGATGAATTTCAGTTCGGGAATGTCGAGTCCTCTGGCTGCCAAGTCGGTGGCAACGATCAGCCGGTGGGTGCCGTTACGGAATTTGATCAGCGCCCTTTCTCGGTCGATTTGTTCCATGCCCCCGAAGAAGCAAGCGTGATGGATGCGCTTGGCCGTCAGGTAGTCACTAACTTCCTGGATGGTTTCCTTGAAGTTGCAGAAAATGATTCCAGGCTGATTGCCAATATGGTGCAGTGTTTTAACCAACGTTTCCAACTTGTCCTTGGTAGGAGAAACGACTGTTTTGATCTTCAACTGAACTATTATCTCATCCGAGTAATCAATGTAGACAGGATGAGTTAACCCAACAAAAGCAGGTATTTCTGTCGCTTTTGTTGCAGAGGTCAGCATTCTTTTTTCAATATTCGGCAAGGCGGCAACGATTTCGCTCATTTCATTTTCAAAACCGATTTCGAGCGATTTGTCAAATTCGTCAAGCACCAACGTGCGGATGAATTGGGTTGAAAATCGGTTCCTTTTCAGCAGGTCGGCAACCCTTCCTGGTGTGCCAATCAAGATGCTGGGATTGTGTTTGAGATCCAACTTGTCCTGATAGCCTGCGCGACCGCCGTAAACGGCGTTGGTTTTGTATCCGGATCCCATTTCCCGTATAACTTGCTCTATTTGAAGAGCCAGTTCTCGGGATGGAACGAGTATCAGCACTTGTATTTCGTCGCTTTTAGCATCCAGATTTTCGATGATGGGGAGCAAAAACGCCAGTGTTTTACCTGTTCCTGTCGGGGAAAGCAAGATGATGTCCGATGAGGACTCAAACACGGTCAATGTCTCCTCCTGCATGGGATTGAGCGTTGAAATCTTCAGTTTTTTCAGGATATCCTCCTGATTTTTCATGTTGGTTAGCATGGGTTAAAGGTACAACATAAACGCCATCTTTCCTCGAAAAGCCTTTTTACCCATAGCTGTCAATACCATCTGAAGAAAAAGAGTATTCATTTTTTGTTGTATCTGCCTACGAAGATGTTAAAGAGCATCACACTCCATTTGTTTTTATCACGATAATAATATACATTGTCATCAAGTACAATTGCAAATTTGAAGTTCTACGTTGAATTATACAAAGAGTAAAAAGCCGGGTCAAATAATCGAAGAAAAGTTCTACAAATAGCTGTAAAGAGTCTTTTTTTATACTGAAGTAGGTTCCAACGGCTACATCATATTGTTGGAAATTGATTTTTCTAATTTTTTAAACCAAGAAGATGAGGAAAAACTATACGATTGTTGAGACCATCGAGGAAACTGATTCTTGGGGGTTATATGTTGCTTCTGAAAATGGGGATAGTTATTTCTTGGAAAAATTTACTGATCAGAACAAAGCTGAGCAATGCTTAAGTATAGCTTCTACAATATATAAATTCACAGAGGGACTTAGTATAGATAATGAATTTTTGAATGGCTGCATTTATATTATTTACAAGGTTAATAAAATTCAAGGTAGTTTAATTAAATTATTTGATGAATTATCTTTTAGTAAAAAACAGTACATAATTATGGATACTGTAAATATTCTGCAAAAAATACACAAATTTGGAATAATTTACAATAACTTATGCTTGGAAAATTGTTTTTTATTCAATTCACAATCAGTATTCCTTCCAAGTTTTTATAAGTCAGTTTTAATTAATAATTCTATTGTAAATCATACAAAAGTTTCGGAAAAAGTCAATCCTCTTTACATATCACCTGAACTTACCGGAAAAACCAACATTCCTATTTCAATTCAAAGTGATTTTTATGCGTTGGGGGTATTGATGTACACACTTTTTACCGGGAAATATCCTTTTGAAAATGAAGATATTTCAGCCTTATTTTCGATGCATTTGGCTAGAAAACCTGATTTTCCACAAAATATTAATGCTGAAGTACCTGATAACCTATCACAGATTATCATGAAATTGATGGAAAAGAACCCTGAACATCGTTATAAATCGCATCAAGGAATTATATATGATCTGGAACATATTTCTTCAATGGATTTCCAATTAGGTGCTAAAGACTTTGACTTAGAATTTAAGATTTCTCACAAAATATACGGGCGTGAAACTGAGATTAATAACTTAAGAAATGTGTTTGAAAAAGTAGAAAAAGGCTCTTTCCAAATGGTTATTATTTCGGGTTATTCGGGTGTTGGGAAATCTGCACTTATTGAAGAAATGAACCATTTTGAAGGTGCAAAAGGCATTCATTTCCTAAGAGGTAAATTTCAACAATATAAGTCCAATATTCCATATTTTGCTTTTGTTGAAGCGTTTCAAATATATTTTGACAAATTACTATTATCGAATAACCTGGAGTTAGAATGGTTTTGTAGTGAATTTAGAAAAAATATTGGAGATCGTGGACAGGTATTAACATCACTTTTTCCAAAACTTGAATTTATTGTTGGCAAGCAAGCTCCGATTACCCAATTTGTAGGTGTTGAAGCAGAAAATCGGTTCATACTTACTTTTCTTGAATTCTTGAAAATAATTGCTTCAAAAGAAAGTCCGCTTTTTCTCTTTTTAGACGATTTGCAATGGACCGATCTTGTTTCCCTAACTATCTTAAAAGCAATTATTAAAGAACAAATCGGTTATGTTTTTATCGGTCTTGCATACCGTGATAACGAGGTGGATATGTACCATCCCTTTCATTTTTTTATGGATGATATAAAATTAATAAACGATAACGTTCAGCACATTAAACTTCTGGATTTAATTATTCAGGACATTACACAACTATTGGTCGAAAGTAGAATAGATAACCCGGAAAAGTTGGCGGTTATTATTCATAAGAAGACAGGCGGAAACTCATTTTTCGTACACCAGTATATAAAAAGGTTTGTGCAAAATAAATTTCTTGATTGTGTACCTGGTAGTAACCTGTGGCATGCTGATATTGAAGCTATATCGGGAATGGAAGCATCTGATAATATCGTAGAATTTATGCAACAATCCATAAATTATTATTATGATGATACTACCGCTGTTCTTAAAATATTAGGCGTGCTGGGGCATAATGTTGACTATGACATTCTTGAAATGGTATTGAAAAAAAGTAAAGCAGAGCTGCGACAGTTACTGTATATGCCTTTTACGAATAATCTACTAACCGAAACAGCAACTAATATTCGTTTTGAACACGATAAAATTCAGCAGGCTTGTTATCAATTAAATAACAAAGATGACTTACCTAAGATCCATTACAACATAGCTTGTATATTTATTGAAAATAATCTTTGCAACACAATCGATGATCTGTTTGGTGTGGTTTCGCATTTAAATAACGGCTTTGTATATGTGAAAAATGAAAAAGAAAAATTCTTTGCTATCTACCTTGAGGCTGCACTGAAAAGCAAGGAAATATCGGCATATAGAGAGTTTTTGGAATTCGTACAAAGAGCAATGCAATTGTTGTACCCATCTATATCGGAAGATCTAAAGTTCATGTGTTATTGCGAATATCATGTAGCATTGCACCTAAATGGCAAGTATGACGAGGCTGATGAATTTTTTGAAGATAAATTATTGAATTACTCCGACATTTATGCGTTAAAAGACAACTATGTAACGAAGATTTCACAGGACAGCATGTTAGGAAAATATGAGGCTGCCACTTTGTTTGGCTTGTCTATTCTAGAAAAGCTTGATATTCATATTTATATGTCTCCCGATATCAACACTCTTACCAAACAGTTGCATCAGTTGAGAGAACAGTTAATCAATCAGGGTATAGAAGATATTTTCGATTTGGTTAAAAGGCCAAAGCGGAAACCTGAAGAAATGAAATTTATCTGTGAATTGATATCGGCAATAATTCCCGGATCTTTCTTTTTTAATCCATTAATATCAAGTTTGCTAATTTTCGAAACGATCAGGATTGCGTTAAAGAATGGCGTTTATTCATCCATGGGTTACCCTTTTTCTGTTGCCACTGTTCCATTTATTCTCGTTGAAAACAACTATGTAAGGGGGGCTGAATATGCTGAATTTGCCATGCAAATTTCCGAAAATGATCAACGTTCGTTAGGTAATTCAAAACATCTTTATATTCTATTCTGCTGGCACTGGATTTACCCCTTAAAAAATAACAGAAGCCTCGAAATTGCCCGCGAAGCATTTCATTTGTTATTAAAGGGAGGTGATATACAAATGTCTGGTTTTATCTTTTTCAATACAATTCCTTATTTGTTCGAAAGAGGCGAAACACTTGAGGAAGTATTGGTCGAAGTCAAGAAGGGGCTGGATTATGTTGAGAAAACAGCTAATTTTCATGCACGTGGCCCCTACACGGTATTCAAGCAATTTGTTTTATCGATGATGACAGAAAATGCTTCAGTTGAGCAATTTGAAATCGATGGATTTAGTGAAAATAAGTACTTGGAAGAAAACAAAGAAAATGCAATGGGACGGTGTTTTTTGTATATCTATAAAACACAATACTTATACATGCATAAAGAGTATAATAAAGCTTTTGAGTATGCAAATAAATCAAGAGAGGTTTTGGGGTCAATAACTGGTTTTATTCCCATTGCAACACATTATTTTTACGGGGCATTGTGTTTTTGCAGGAAATATAGGGATGATCCGCAAATTGCCAATGATCTTGACAACTATATCGCACAATTGAAAGAATGGGCAGATCAGGTGCCAGAAAACTGGCTACAGAAGTATTACCTGATAATGGCAGAAAAAAACAAGTACTCGGAAGATAAGTCTCAAACCATAAATTTCTATGTAAAAGCCATCTCAACTGCCGAAGAAAATGGTTTTACCCAAGACGTTGCACTTGCCAGGGAGCTGTTTTCCGATTATTGGTATGAACGAGGTAGCAAGGAACTTGGAAATGCGCTACTTGAAATGTCTTGTAAATCCTATGAGAAATGGGGAGCCATTCGTAAAATACAGTTCATCAAAGATAGAAATCCCCATTTGGCTAATCTATTTCGTGTAAAAGACAACGATTTGCGAAACATCATTAAAGCCCAAAATCTATTGGCGCAAGAAACGCATATTGATGTTCTTCTTCGAAAAATGCTGCACCTATTAATCGAATTTACTGGAGCCGAAAAATGTTATTTAATTCGACGAGAGGATGAATTAAATATTGAAGCTTTTTCGGATATACAAGGGAATGAACGGATTTTAGAAATAATGCCGTTAAGCTCTGACTTATTGTCTCTTGATTTGATTAACTATGCTATTCGTACTCAAAAGAACATTACGCCCGAAGAACTTAAAACCTCGGTCACCGATACCTATTTCATCAACAAACAACCCAAATCAACTCTTGTTGTTCCAGTAATCAATCATTCTGAAATTGTAGGGATTATTTACTTGGAGCATAGTAAAATTGCAGGAGTATTTACTCAAGATAAACAAGATACTGTCCAGTTGTTATCTTCACAAATAGCTATATCCCTCTCAAATGCCAGATTGTATCAAAATATGGAGGAGCGGGTGAAACAACGTACAGAAGAATTAGAGGCCACCAATAAAGAGCTTCAGTTAAAATATTTTCAGCTTGACAATGCATTAACAGAACTGACCAAATTTGACACAGAATTACGTGAAAGCAACGCCACAAAAGACAAGTTCTTTTCCATAATAGCTCACGACCTTAAAGGCCCAATAGGTAGCATTGCTAATATTTTCGAATTAGCAGAAGAGGGCGAAATAAGTATTACCGACAATATACTCTCATCGATAAATAAAACCATTAAGAATACATATAAATTGCTGGAAGACTTATTGTTATGGGCAAGAAGTCAAAGGAAGTCATTGGTATCTTCACCTGTTGATATTAATGTTAGCGATCTTATAAATTCAACGGTGGGTGTATATCAACTTGCTGCAAAAGAGAAAAACATAGAACTTAAGTCAGAGCTTGATAGTGATGACTTATTTATTCGTGCCGATTGGTCAATGACAGATACTGTTTTGCGAAATTTGGTGAATAACGCTATCAAGTTTACACCATCTTTTGGAACAGTAAAAATCACAGAAAAGCAAAATAATAGGAATGTACGTATAATTATAAGCGACACAGGAATAGGTATGGATCAGTCAAGGTTGGGCAATCTCTTTAGTATTGACAATCACGATAAAACAAGGCCTGGAACCAATATGGAAAGTGGTACCGGATTGGGCTTAGTTGTTTGTAAAGAACTGGTTGAACTTAATGGTGGCGAAATAGGTGTGGCAAGCACGTTGAACAAAGGAAGTGATTTTTGGATTGAACTACCGCAGATTATTAAGTCAGAAACCACAAAGGTTGATTGGTTAGATTTTTTATCGAATCAAAACGTACTTTACATAGAAGATAATCCTGTACATGTAGAAAATTGCAATGCTGTTTTAAACAAATTTGATTTAACATGGGATATTGCAACTACTGGGCAAGAAGGACTTAAAAAAATACTGCAAAATAATTATACGTTCATTTTTTTGGATATTCAATTGCCTGATATTAATGGAATTGAAATTGCCAAAATTCTTAGAAAGGAAAAAGGGCGTGATTTAAAAATCATAGCGTTAACCTCTTTTACTCAGCAAGAAATAGAAAAAACAGAAAAGGATAGTTTATTCGATGGCTATCTGCAAAAACCTCTTGAGATAAAGGCATTGGAAATTCTAATTTTAAATTTATTACAAGTCATTTGACTGTTGAATTTTGTGTGTACACAAAAAAGAATCACAAATAAATCGACTTAAATAATAGTTGCTGAGTTTTAATTCACCAACACCTTGATGCGCTTGCGGGTGTTTTTGAACTGGATTTCGGCGATGTAGAGACCCTTGCCAACGGCTTTTAAGGCGGGTTCGTGAGAGACTTGCTTGACAAGGCCGTCCAATCCGTATAAAGTGAGGGTGCTGCCCGGGTCGATGCCTTTGATGTAGATGTAGCCGTCCCTGACAAAATAGGTGATGGTGGATGCCGAAGGAGTGGTTAGGGTGATCAGGTCTGATTGAATTCCGGTGGCAAAACCATCAGTGCCAGCTATGGAATAGGCGTACGTCCGCTCGTTGTCCATTTCATCGACAAGGAAAGTGGTATCGGTAGTGAGAACGTGGTCGTAACGTGGCAACATGGTCATGGTGGTGTTGCCTCCAGGCAAGGAATCAATTTCGAAAACGGAGAGGTGGTATCCGGTGGCCCAAGGCAACGACTCCCAGTTTGCCTTGAACTGGAACGGTCTGATATCACCGGCCGGAAGGATGACGGGTTTGCTGTTGGTGGTCGACAATGCGATTACCTGCGAATACTCGGAGTTCTTAAATCCATTGGTGGAACGGATTTGGTAGAAATAGGCGGATTTTTCGGTAGGAACATGAATGATGCAACTCGTATCGGACACCAGGAAATTGTGGTAATCAGTAACAAAGACCTTTATGCTGTCTCCCGATGAGGTATCCCAGGTAAAGACATCGATCAGGTAACCGGAAGCGCCTTCTACCGAGTGCCAACAAGCCACAAAAGAGAAGGGATAAACCTGATGCGCCTCACGGGCTAGAGGTGTGTCCATTTTGGTCCGTCCTCCCATAAAGTCGAAACTGACAGTTCCATTACTGTTTTCCACAATTCGGGTAATCGGTTTGTTCGTGGGGGTTCCATCCCACGCCTTCATGGAAGGAAGGGTATTATCGGTGATAGTATTGATGGAATAGATGCCAGGGTAGGGGTCACCTTTCAATCCGGTGGTATAGGCGGCTTTGTTGTATCCGTTATAGGCAAGCCTGCTGTTGTCGGCTTCCTCTATGTCGGCGCATTGATGAGAAGCAATGGCGTTTACCATGTTGTATTGCCATAACTCTTTGTACGAATACACTTTGGATGTTCCAAGGTCTGTAATCGCCGTGCTTGCGTTGTCACGCGCATCGATGTGGTACACGAGCATGCCGTGATGGGGAATGTATTGGTCCCAGGTGCCGGGGAGTTGTTGCCTGTTTTCCAGTAGGAAAAATTCATTGCTGTTGGTCGTGGAAATGATGCATCCTTGATTGGAACTGACCCATGGAGGAAGACTGGGGGAGGCCGGAACTAACAGCGGGGTGGGTTCTGTCCATCCCAGCATGTAACGTTCCAAAAGGGTGAGACATGGAGGTACGCACCCATTACCGTTGTACGACCCGTAAGCCATTAATGACCAAGCATCCAAGTCAAATCCTTCGCCGTTTACCTCACCATCAACGTCGTAGAAGTCGGGCAAGCCGATTACATGGCCGAACTCGTGTGTAAACACGCCGATGCCCGTCATGGTGGCACTACCGTCCAATTCAGCACTGCAACCATACGACTCAATCTTTTTTCCGTCCAGTTTAAGGCTGTTACTGCCCGATTCAGGTAGGGCGTAAGAGTGTGGCCATATGGTGTTGTCATCACCACCGTCGGCTTCACCCTTCCCGGCATAAAAAATGTACACATTGTCTACAATGCCGTCTCCATTGTTGTCAAACTGAGAAAAGTCCACCAACTCGTCGGCGGCTATACACGCATCCCTGACCATCTCACCGGGGCGTACGTCTCTTCCCTTATCGTCGTTCGCACCGTAATACGCCATGGAATTTTTTAGTTTGACAGGGCCTGCCACAACAAACTCGGGTGTAAATTTTCCGCCTGAATTGAAGGTATAATAGTCGCTCACACTTCCAATGTGCGGGCCAACATTGTAGCCTTTTTGGTTCAAAAAATGGTAGAAGTCAGAATCCGGTTTAGTGGAGACAAAGTTGTTGTCGCTGAAACTGACCAGGATGACAAGCGACCGCACCTTGCCGGACAAGGGATAATCATTGATGAGCAGGTTGCTGATGGGAGAGGCTGAAGCACTTCTTAAAGAAACGGTTCGTTTGATGGATTGGTTTATTCTCCCCTCAACGGCAACCGAACGTTGTCGCTCGGAAAAGTGCATGCCCGGTTCAATGGTGGAAAGGAAACGAGTGGCGTCAGCATTTCGAGAGGAAGGGTTGGTGGCTACCTGCGGACCGGAAACCAGATCGCCCTCGCTGTTACGTACCGCGTACCGGTAAAAACCCAAGGAGTCGGAACGTAGGGTGTACCCGTCACTACTCACCGCATAGTGAAAAAACTCATCCCCCTTTTTAAAGATGGAAAGGGTGGTCCCATCGGGTTGATCTATCTGTACAAGCGATTTACGGGCGGGAACGGCGGAAACAAAGGGACAGTATCCTATCAGGGTGGTGACGAACAGCAAACACAGTACATGCGTTCCAAAACTTGCACTTCTCATGAAGACAAATGTAGAAAGATTCTTTATCTTTGTACAAAAATTTTCCGAAAACATATGAACAATACTGACTTACTGAACAAAGCAGCTGACAACATTCGTATTTTGGCTGCGTCTATGGTTGAAAAAGCCAAATCAGGTCACCCGGGAGGAGCCATGGGCGGAGCCGACTACGTGAATCTTTTGTTTTCCGAATTCCTGGTTTACGATCCGAAGAACCCGAAATGGGAAGGTCGCGACCGTTTTTTCCTGGATCCGGGACACATGTCCCCCATGTTGTACGCCCAGCTGGCATTGGCCGGTAAGTTTACCCTCGACGAACTGAAGCAGTTCAGGCAGTGGGGAAGTCCCACACCCGGTCATCCCGAAGTGGACGTGGAACGCGGCATTGAAAATACCTCAGGTCCATTGGGCCAGGGTCACGCATACGCCGTAGGAGCTGCCATCGCCGCCAAGTTTTTACAAACCAAGTTTGGCGAACAAATGAGCCAGACCATCTATTCCTATATATCTGACGGAGGTGTTCAGGAAGAAATTTCTCAGGGTGCAGGCCGTTTAGCCGGTCACCTGGGTTTGGATAACCTAATCATGTTCTATGATTCCAACGACATCCAACTTTCAACCGATACGTCGGCTGTAACCAGCGAAAATACAGCTGCCAAGTACCGTGCTTGGGGTTGGGAAGTATTCGAAGCCAACGGAAGTTGCGTGGATGATCTGCGCGATGCTCTCAATAAGGCCAAAGCCGTTACCGGCAAACCCAGCTTGATTATTGGTAAAACCGTCATGGGTAAAGGTGCCGTTGCACCCGACGGCAGCAGCTTTGAACGGAAATGCGCCACCCACGGTATGCCGTTGGGCGAATGTGGAGCCAGCTTTGAGAAATCCGTTCTGAATTTGGGTGGTAATCCCGAAGAACCATTTGTGATTTTCCCCGAAGTAGCTGAACTTTACGCAAAAAGGGCCAACGAGCTGAAAGGCATTGTTGCCAAAAGATACGAAGCCAAAGCCGCATGGGCTAAAGCCAATCCCGAAGCCGCCACCAAAATGTCAACGTGGTTCTCAGGTGTTGCTCCTCAAGTAAACTGGGAAGGCATTGAGCAAAAATCCGGTCAAGCTACCCGTGCTGCATCCGCTACGGTGTTGTCTGCATTGGCTACACAGGTTGAAAACATGATCGTGGCTTCTGCCGACTTGTCCAACTCCGATAAAACAGACGGTTTCCTGAAGAAAACCAAAGCGATGACCAAGGACGATTTCAGCGGCGCTTTCCTGCAGGCCGGTGTTGCCGAATTGACCATGGCATGCGTTTGCATCGGTATGGGCTTGCACGGTGGTGTCATTGCCGCTTGCGGAACCTTCTTCGTTTTCTCCGACTACATGAAACCGGCCGTCCGCATGGCCGCCTTGATGGAAGTTCCCGTGAAGTTCATCTGGACACACGATGCGTTCCGCGTTGGTGAAGATGGACCTACCCACGAACCGGTAGAACAGGAAGCTCAGATCCGCCTGATGGAAAAACTCAAGAACCACAAGGGACAGAACTCCGTGTTGGTGCTGCGTCCGGCTGATGTGAACGAAACCACCGTGGCCTACAAGCTTGCGTTGGAAAATACCCATACACCGACAGCCTTTAT
>Ga0302288_1000256_pt1 | contig 46697 bp, 36 predicted proteins | sample III_Fen_N1_1_FD_194549 | JGI IMG/M metagenome (GOLD analysis project Ga0302288, IMG submission 194549) | Peat permafrost microbial communities from Stordalen Mire near Abisko, Sweden - III_Fen_N1_1 | ecosystem: Environmental > Terrestrial > Soil > Wetlands > Permafrost | place: Sweden: Abisko...
CATTTTGATGGTCTTGCTGAAGGGGATGTCGGCACTAATCGTGTTGAAAATATAATTCAGCGTACCCGACAGTACAGCCTCCATCTTCAGGATGCGGTCGCCCGAGTTGATCAGGTTGTTGATCGTATTGATGATGGGAAGTCCTGCGCCCACATTCGTTTCAAACAGGTACTTGATACCTTTTTGACGGGCCAGGTTCTTCAGGCCTATGTAGTTTTCGTATTCCGAGGAAGCGGCAATCTTGTTGGCTGCCACCACAGAAACGTTGTTCTCCAGGAGTTCGCGGTACAAACCGGCAATTTTCGGCGAAGCGGTGCAATCCACAAATACCGAGTTGAAGATGTTCATCTTCAGTATTTCGTTTTTCAGTAGTTCCGGTGTTGTTGGCACACCCTCGTTGTGGAGTTTTTCTGAGTAGGTATCCAAGTCGATGCCGTCGCGGTTAAAGATGGCCTTGTCGATATCGGCTATACCCACCACATTGAGCTTCACGCCATTCTGTTTCATCAGCAGGGGTTGCTGTTGCTTGATTTGGTCGAGCAGACTTCCTCCAACCGTTCCAATGCCGGTTAGGAAAATATTCAGCACCTGGTATTCCGACAGGAAGAAGGAATCATGGATCACGTTCAAGGCTTTCTTCAGGGAAGACACGTTGGTCACGAAAGAAATGTTCGTTTCAGAAGCTCCCTGAGCACAAGCAATGACGTTGATACCGTTGCGGCCCAACGTACCGAAAAGCTTACCGGCTATACCCGGTGTGCGCTTCATGTTCTCGCCAACAATAGCCACCGTCGCGAGGTCATTTTCGGCAAAAATCTTGTTGATCTCTCCCATTTCCATTTCCTGAGCGAATTCCTGTGTGAGCACGGAAACGGATGACTCGGCATCGGCCGATCGTACGCCTATGGACGTTGAATTTTCGGATGAAGCCTGTGAAACGAGAAATACAGAAATGCCGGCCTTAGCCAACACTTTGAATATGCGGTAGTTTACACCAATCACCCCTACCATACCCATGCCTTCAATGGTAATCAGACTCGTGTCGCTGATGGAGGAAATACCCTTGATGGACTTGCCACCAGTGGCCATTTCGCTTGAGATATACGAACCCGGAGCCTCCGGATTAAATGTATTTTTGATGATGATGGGTATGTTTTTGTGATAGGCCGGGAATATCGTGGGAGGATAGATAACCTTAGCACCAAAATTACTCAGCTCCATGGCCTCCATATAGGTCAGTCTGTCAATAACATACGCATTGTCTATAACCTTGGGGTCGGCGGTTAGGAATCCGTCCACATCGGTCCAAATCTCCAGGATGGAGGCATTCAGTTCAGCGGCCAAGATGGCGGCCGTATAATCGGAACCACCCCTACCTAGATTGGTCGTTTCCCCTGTTTCGGCGTTGCTGGAAATGAATCCGGGCACGACGAGTACGTCGGGAACGTTGGCAAAGGCTTGAGCCACCTTTTTGGAGGTGAGCTTGAAATTGACGATGTGTTTGCCGTGCTGCTCATTGGTCTTGATGAATTCTCTTGAATCAAGCAGCCCTGCATTCAAAAATTTTGAGATAAAGAAGGAAGAGATGCGTTCGCCGTAACTCACAACAGCATCGGAGGTCTTGCCGGAGCAATCCTGTATCAGATAAAGTCCTTTGAAGATATTACCCAACTCATCCAGCATCTGGTCTACGGCAAACTGCACGGCGTTCAAGGATTCATCGGAAAACAGACCTTTGAGAATGGTCTCATGCAATTCCCTAATGGTTTGAAAGGATTGTACATAGCCCAGATCACCAACAGAAGCCAGTTTAGTGGTATTTATCAGTAAGTCGGTGACACCTCCGATTGCCGAAACGACAACAACGACGGGTTCTTTTTCAGCAACTACGATTTGTTTGATGTTGAGCAAGCTGTTAACGGAACCTACGGACGTTCCGCCGAATTTCATGACTTTCATTAGTTTGTTTTTTTGTGTTGTATGGAATCAACCATCGACGTCGGACATACAAACGCCCCCAGTGACAAAACACCGTCGACTCGTTGAAAAAAATGAATAGTTGTAAGAAGAAACGGGTATTTACCCGAAGCCTGAACCATTATTGGCTCAGTGGAAGAAAGGGCATAAAACCCACTTCCTGTATTGAAGAAAGTTAGCAGACCCCCCAAGGGGTGATGGTCGTTCGCATGTATGAAAAATACAGCATATGCAGTAGGTATAAAAACATATGCTGCAAATATACAGGTTTATATCGAAAAAATGCCCGGAATTCAAGCGTTTTTTTTCACTTCTTCCTATGACGCAAAAGTTAGGACGAATAGATACTACTATTTCCGCCTTGGACGGTACGCTTATTAATGAAAATAGACAGAGAAAATATACGGTACAGCTACCGGCGTTTTGTCAACCAAAGCCGAATTCCAGCGCGGCATGCTCGACACAAATCGAATAGCCTCATTATCCAAATCGGGATGAATCTTTGTCATCAATCTTACATCCGTAATGGAACCATCTTCCCTAACGATGAAGAATACCAATATGCACCCCTCGAGCATATGTGTCCACACAACATTCGGAATAATCAGACTATCCTTTTTATACGCTTCCAACGCCTTATTTCCCCCAAAAAATGTTGGCTCTTTATCCACCTTCATGGGTTCTACTATAGCTTCTCCATGTTTCCCTTTAAGATTCATCAAGACGGACAATTCATCCTCACCGGTCTTATTCAAGACCTTATAGCTGACCACTTTATTTTCCTCATAAACCACTTCCTTTTGGATGCGCCCATTACTATAGTACCACGTGAACTTTCCATCACGAATCTCTGGTTCCAATGAGACATACGAAGCTGTACGGTATAATTCCCCTGACGAATAGTAATCTGTCGCTAAGTAATGCTGCGTAATTGAGTCCATTTCCACAATACGGAAATATGCAGCACCTTTTTTTCCAGGTAAGGGTTCCCACGTAGAATCAAACCATTTTATATCAATGGATTGCACCTCAAATAGAGCAGTCAAGACAAAAAACAAAGACAAAAAAAAGTACCTTTTCCTTTTTTCCATGTTAGTTAACTATAGCTATTCCCCAGAAACATATTCCTGACTTTTCACAAAGAAAGGGCTGTTGTTTTATCAATTACGGCAGATTCAAGTTGTTCCGAGTAAATTGCTGCGCACTCTTGTTGGAAAAAAAGATGGGCAAGACATAGGGCACTTCAACCGGAGTCGTTCCAACAAGCGCGGGATTCCAGCGCGGCATTTTTGAAACATATTTAAGTGTCTCATTATCCACATCCACTTGCAGCGATCTGGCAATCTTCATATCAGTCAACGAACCATCAACTCTGACAATAAAATACACCAACACATAACCTTCAATTGGTTCAGTGGCTGTCACCGGCGGATAATGCAAATTCTTGCGTTCAAAGGCTGCCAAGGCTTTCTTCCCCCCAACAAAAGAGGGTTCCTTGTCCACCTTCATGGGCTCGGAGAGTTCTTCTCCATTTTTCCCTTGAAAAGACAGTAGAACAGACAATTCCGGCTCTCCCTTTTTGTTCAATAATTTTGAACTGACTACTTTATTCCCTTCGTAAACCACTTCCTTTTGGAGGCGGCCATTGGAATAGTACCAGGTGAATTTCCCATCGCGAATTTCAGGCACCATGGCAATATAAGAAGCTGTACGGTATAATTTACCCGATACATAGTAATCATTCACGATGTGGTGCTGCGCCGTTGAGTCCATTGAAGTTAAACGATAATACGCAGCGCCGCTCTTTGTTGGTACGGCGTTCCAATTTGAATCAAACCACTTGACATCAAGAGACTGTGCTCCAAGCACTGTGGTCAACACAAAAAATACAAATACGAAGAATGGCTTCATAATCGAACTTGTTTAATTTACCTGATAACGTAACAAATATAGGTAATATTTCCGAAATCAGCACATTAATACCCCACCATCATACCAACCGTCAAGTTTAGCATAACAGGAGCCTTACGTTCGTGATAGTTAAACAATACACTAGGGTAAAGGTATAAGACATCACTATAATTCGTCTTTCGCATCAAATAGGCTCCAATCTTACCGGTCATCCCCTTACAATAGTCATGGCTGTTTATAAAAATATTGGTAGTGGTCGAATTCCCCCTTTCATAGAAAGCAGAAGCGGTAGGCATCACAATTAGCTGATTATCAACCCAATGATTCATTGCAAATGTCAAACCCAATTTACCCACGGAATAGCCATCGTATTCAATGAATGTAGCCTCGTCTTTCCAATACCGATAGTTTCTGTAGTCGTTTGATTCCAAACCACCCTTCAGACCAAGGCTATAGGATGTTTTATTGTCCATTTGATTTGATAAAAACCACCAGGTTAACATGCCCGAAACCCCGTTGATATAACCATCGTAAGTGTATTGGTCTTGCGTGTTGAAGTTGGTCTTAATATAGCTGCCTTCAATTTCAAAATGAGATTTCAGGGAAAGTCCCAACTCGCAGGAAAAACCATCGACCTCCTTTCCCTTCTCAAGACCAGCTGAAAGATGAATCGCATTCATATCTTCATCATACACCGAACTGAGCTGAGCTGACAGCATACCGGAAGTGCAAAGTGCCAAGTAAAAAACAAGTATCTTTTTCATGTGAACGCGTATATTCGCAAATTTAATTCAAGTACAAAAATAATCAGCTTGTGCGATAAATGCCACATTATTGCCTATTTTTAAAGAAGACTTTTGAATACAGGTCCAAACTGTTACAGGAGGCCGTTTTCCCAGTCAGCGATTGACATCATGGATAGTTACGTCAATCGAATTGGGTAATCGGGGCATTATCGCGGAAGGAAGTGGCATCAGATCGGGCACAAGTAGCCGAGCAGCAACCGAATCCGGTCGAACAGCCACTGAATCCGGTAGAACCAACGATTCTGATTGTCCCAGCGCAGTCATAAGCGACAGGGCTTCCTCCTCAGCCAACACCCTGAGTGTGACGGGAGCCCTACCGAAACGAACCAGGTCGATTTGTTTCGCCGCGGCCATGGACACATCCACCAAATGACCTTTCCTTGGTCGAAACCGATCGTTAACACGCACCACCACCGATTGTTGATTTTTTACAAGGGTCACTAACAAATACGTGCCAAAGGGATGGTAGGAATGGGCGGCCGTAAACGCCTTATCGTCATACGGCTCCCCACTGGTAGTACGTTGGCCCACAAGGCGCTGGTTGTAAAATGACGCTTCTCCCGTCACCTCCTTCTCCCTGTTCGTTTCGGCAATCGTACCGCAGGGGCACACACATAAGATGGCTGCTGCTGACAACCAAACCAACCACCGTTTACTAAATAGAGACAAAGCCTTGTATTTAACCATCAGGGGCAAAGATACAAAAAACAGCTGTAGACCCTAACAGCGGTTAAATCACCAACATATTCGACATCAATCTATTTTTTTGATTATCATTTCAATTTCATTACTTTCGCATATGTAAGCCGAACTACCATGAACAACCAAGATTTGGATACCCTTTTTGAGTTACTGATTAAGCACTCGTCCACATGCAGTGTTTTTGTGGACATTGAAGGAAACGTCATTCGCTTCAACAAAGCCTTCCAAGAACTTCTAGGGTACACCTTTGAAGATATCAATGCACATGTGAGCCTTGTCTACGAATCTGAAGCGAATAGGCAGCGCGAATCCGGGTTTATGAACGAACTGCTCAGCGGCCAACGCACTGACATCAAGTATCAATCCACCCGTGTCACAAAAGATGGACGCATTATACCCGTTGAGGTGACGGCTCTTCTTTTCACCAACAGAGAAGGCAAGCCCGACTTTGCCCTGAAACGCATTGAAGACATCACCCAAAAGCTCCAATCCGAACAAATCACCATGAACCAAGTCTTCTTCCTAAAGACGATTTTGGATGAAATACCGCTTAGTTTCTATTTCAAAGACAAGGATAGCCACTTCCTGCTCAACAGCAATGAACACGCTCATTTTTTGGGGGCACCCGACGCCAAGTCCATGAGGGGCAAGTCGGACTTTGACTTTTTTGCCGAAGTTCATGCCAAAAGAGCGTATGAAGATGAACAGGCAATCATGCATAGCGGTAAAAGCCTGGATATTGTTGAAGAAGTCACGTCAAAAGACGGGAGTATCCGCTGGGCACAGACCATCAAGTCGCCGTTACGGGATATGAACGGAGAAATCATGGGAACCTACGGCGTTACCAGGGACATCACCGACCTGAAACTAGCCGAAAACACCTTGCATCAAAAAAACAAGCAACTGGAGGAAACCATTGAAGAACTGAACCGCACACAAAATAGACTGATTTTTGCGGAAAAGATGGCCGCTCTGGGCAACCTGATTGGAGGCATCGCCCACGAAATCAATACACCCTTGGGCGCCATCAAGGCCAGTTCCTCCAATATCAGCGATGTAGTACAGAAAATAAGTGTCGATTTGCCGTGGCTGTTTAAACATGCCTCGCAGGAAGAAATCAACTGGCTGTTCAAGTTGTTCCTTGAAGCCGATGCTAGGGACATATCGGTTTTTTCCAAGGAAGAACGCCAACGCAAACGGGAACTCACCAGTTTATTTGAAGAAAACAACGTAGAGAATGCCGCCCTAACAGCGGACATCATCGTATCCCTGAAGCTCAAAGACTCCGACGACACTTATTTGACTTTTTTACGGCAACCCAACGCTCAGCGGTTGTTGATTATTCTCAAAACCTTGTTTTCGCTCAAACGCAACGGCAATAACATCTCCGTATCAGTAGAAAAGGCCGCCGACGTAGTTAGGGCGTTGAAAAGCTATATTTACAAGAACGATACGGGTGATTTTGAAGCCGCAGACTTGACAGAAACCATCAATACGGTGCTCATCCTGACCGCCAACATGATCAAGCATACAAAAACAGTGGTAACTGCAGAACTGAAGTCTGTTCCACCCGTTTTTTGCCGCCAGGATGAACTATGCCAAGTGTGGACCAACCTCATTACCAACGCCATCCAGGCCATGGGGGAAAATGGAAGCCTGGACATCAACATGACATACGATGCTTCAAGGGAGGTCATTGTTACCACGTTCAAAGATAATGGCCCCGGAATACCCGAAACCGTTAAGTCACGCATTTTTGAGCCCTATTTTACGACCAAACCGAAAGGCATTGGCACCGGCATGGGCCTTGACATCTCAAAACAAATCATTGAAAAGCACAAAGGAATTATCCGATTCGAGTCCGAACAGGGTCAAGGTGCCACCTTTATTGTAGAAATACCGATAAATCAAGAACGAAAATAACCCCTCACCATGAAACAAGCCATTATTTGCGTTGACGACGAAGATATAATCCTGGAAGCCCTAAAAGACCAACTAGGCCCTTTTTTCGAAAGCCAGTACCTGATTGAGACATCAACTACCGCAGAAGAAGCCCTTGAAATCTATCAAGAGTTAAAAGACAACGGCTACGACATCCCTGTGGTCATTTCCGACTACCTCATGCCGGGCATGCGTGGAGACGAGTTCTTGATCAAAATCCACCAGAGGAACCCCCACACACTGAAGATCCTGTTGACAGGACATGCCAACATCGAAGGCATCACCAACGCCATCAATAAGGCCAACTTGTACCGGTACATACCGAAACCCTGGGACAGGGATGACTTGATTTTGACAGTTAGGGAAGCTGTCCGCAGCTTTCTGCAGGAAGAAGAAATCGTCAGTAAAAACGTGGAGTTGAAAGCCATCAACGACAATTTGGAAAAATTGGTGGAAGAACGTACGTTTGAATTGGAACAGGCCAATGCCACCAAAGATAAGTTCTTCTCCATCATCGCCCACGACATGAAGGACAATTTTGGTGGACTGCTGGGGTACGCCGAGGTGCTTTCCACCGAATTCGATCGATTTGATGAAAAAGAACGAAAGAATATGGCCGATGTCATTTGGGATGTGTCCGGTCAGTTGTACAAGTTGTTGGGAAACCTGTTGGAATGGGCAAGGATTCAGACCGGCAACATGTCGTTTAATCCCACCACCTTTCCATTAGCAGCATTTATTCAGGATGAGTTCACCCTCCTAAGCGAATTTGCTCGTCAAAAACAACAAACGTTGACATTCAAACCAACGCAGGAAATCATGGTTAATGCCGATGAAAGTATGTTATCAACTGTTATGCGCAACATTGTCATAAACGCCGTTAAGTTCACTCCCAACAACGGCACCATCGATGTCAGCATTGAGAAGCGGGACAACGTGGCCTTTATCCGGGTGAAAGACAACGGCGTGGGCATTTCAGCCGATAACCTTGCGCGCCTGTTTAAGGTCAACGAATCGGTCAAGACATACGGCACAAACCAAGAGCCAGGCACCGGACTCGGATTAATCTTATGCAAGGAATTTCTGATACGAAACGGCGGTGACATTTCCATCGAATCGACCTTTGGAGAAGGCACAGTCGTTTCGTTCTACGTACCCGCCAACCTCTTTTAAGTACATACCGTGAACGACGCAAAAATCAGCGTTGAGTCTACCAATAAAAGACTGGTTAAAACCCTTCTATTGATCCTAGTCATTAAGCTGTTCCTCGTATTCGTGGTACTGAAGGTCTTTTTCTTTCCAAATTTCCTGAATGAACGATTCAACACGGATGTGCAAAAATCGGACTACGTTGGCTCCCGGCTGACCGACGAGTGCATTAAACCCGATTTTACGCCCTAATCAACCACCGCATTATGGACGAAATACCTTTTTCCCTGGTCGACCTTTCCCGGGCGCAGTTTGCCCTGACAGCCATGTATCACTGGCTGTTTGTCCCGCTTACGCTGGGTTTGGGACTCATCATCGCCATCATGGAGACCCTCTACTACAAGACAGGAAATCCCGAATGGAAACGCACCACCCAATTCTGGATGAAGTTGTTTGGTGTCAATTTTGCCATTGGAATCGCAACGGGTCTTATTCTTGAGTTTGAATTTGGGACAAACTGGTCGAATTACAGTTGGTTTGTGGGAGATATTTTTGGTGCTCCTCTGGCCATCGAGGGCATCTTTGCCTTTTTTATGGAGTCAACATTCATAACCATTATGTTCTTTGGCTGGAACAAGGTGGGCAAAGGCTTCCATTTGGCCTCCACCTGGTTGACGGTCGCGGGCGCCACATTGTCTGCCCTGTGGATACTGGTAGCCAACGCGTGGATGCAATTCCCCGACGGAATGGTGTTCAACCCGGATACTATGAGAAACGAGATGGCCGATTTTTGGGCTGTTCTATTATCACCTGTAGCGATTAACAAGTTCATGCACACCGTATTTTCCTGCTGGATTGTCGGTGGTGCCTTTTGCTTGGGTGTCAGCGCGTGGTTCTTGTTAAAGGGTAAGGAAAAGGAACTGTCGCTGAAAAGCATCCGTATTGCCGCCATTGTCGGTTTTATGGGCGCCGCTCTGACTGCGTTGACCGGTGACGGTTCGGCTCAACAGGTTGCACTGCGCCAACCCATGAAACTGGCTGCCATGGAGGGATTGTATGAAGGAAAATCAAATGCTGGCCTTGTTGCTTTCGGAGTATTGAACCCGGCGAAAAAAACCTACAACGATTCCATCGACCCCTTTTTGGCAAAAATCGAAATTCCCGGCATGTTATCCCTGCTTTCTTTCAGGGATGTCACTGCGTTTGTACCCGGCATTTCCGACATCATGAAAGGAGGATTTGAGCAGCGAGCCTTCGATGGCACTTCACATACGGCACTTTCGGCAGAAAACCGGATGATCAAAGGCAAGGAAGCCATTGCGGCATTGTCGGCTTACCGGAAAGCGAAGAGTGAACACAACGATTCGCTGGCCGCTTTGCACAAAGAAGCACTGGAAATAAATTACCCGCATTTCGGTTACGGGTTCCTTCCTTCTAAGGATGCCATCATTCCACCCGTCCCTTTGGTCTTTTATGCTTTTCACCTGATGGTGATCCTCGGCCTCTTTTTCCTGGGAATATTTCTGCTTACTGGCTACTTGAGTTGGAAAAAATCGCTTCACACGTACCGCTGGCTGCTTTGGCTGTCGGTACTTGGCATCCCGTTGGTGTGGTTGTGTTCCGAATGCGGATGGGTGGTTGCCGAAGTCGGGCGCCAGCCATGGGTCATACAAGACATCATGCCTACTTATGCGGCTGTTTCCAACTTGGATACGAAATCGGTCATAATCACCTTCTGTTTGTTTGCCCTGTTGTTCACCGGTCTGCTTGCCGCTGAAGTCAGCATCCTTGTCAAACAGATCCGTAAAGGCCCTCAAGAAATTCACTAATCCTTGCATGCCCAATGGACTATACCTTTTTTCAACATTACTGGTGGTTTGTCATTTCCTTGTTGGGAGGCATCCTCGTTTTCCTGTTGTTCGTTCAAGGTGGACAAACCCTTATTCATCAAGTGGGAAAGACCGCGTTGGAGCAGACGGTGTTGATCAATGCCCTGGGACGCAAGTGGGAGTTCACCTTTACCACCCTTGTCACCTTTGGAGGTGCCCTATTTGCCGCCTTCCCGCTGTATTACGCCGTTAGCTTCGGAGGTGCATACTGGCTTTGGATGCTCATCCTGTTTTGCTTCATCATTCAGGCAGTTTCCTATGAATTCCGCTCCCAAAAAGGGAACCTTTACGGAAAGCGTACGTATGAACTATTTCTCATTATCAACGGCATAGGAGGCATCATCCTTCTGGGTGTGGCTGTCGGTCTCTTTTTTTCGGGTGGTGAATTTGTCGTTTCTCGTGGCAACCTGACCAACCCCGGCAATCCTGTCATTACCACTTGGGGAAATGCGTGGAGGGGATTGGAAGCAATTACCCAACCGTTGAACCTGCTTCTGGGCCTATCCCTCTTTTTCCTAGCTAGGACGCAGGCAGCCCTCTATTTTATCAACAGCATTGACAACGAAGCCATACGGATTCGCTCACGACACCAGGTCTTGGTTAATGCCGTACCTTTTCTGATTCTGTTTTTGGGATTTTTGTTCTTCCTACTCCGGTCATCGGGATATACGTACGATCCGATCGACAAGATTCAGCTGTCACTCAATACGTTTCATTACGCATTCAGTTTTTTGGATATGCCGGTTGTTCTTCTGATGTTAATTATAGGTACGGGGCTACTCCTTGGTGGTATCTTTCTCACCTGCTTCAACCCTGCTTTTAAAAAGGGCATTTGGTTCAGTGGGTGCGGAACCGTTTTGGCCGTGACAGCCATTCTTTTAGTGGCGGGATGGAATCATTCGGCCTTCTTTCCTTCACGGATTGATCCAAGTAGCTCATTGACGATTGCAAACGCATCTTCAAGTCTGTTTACCTTGAAGGTGATGAGTATTGTCTCGCTTCTCATTCCCTTTGTGATGCTCTATATCTTTAAGGTATGGAACGTCATTAACAAGACGCCTTTGACAGAAGCGGAGATACAAGGAAACGATCATTCGTATTAATCGATATATACTACCCACGGCGTATGTTACCACCTATTTTTGAAGAGCCTTCGTTTAGCCTTTACCGTTTTATTACTTTATTAAGCATTTGCCTGACTCACTTTTTTAGTATTGTGTTCATTTTGCTGCGTACACCCCAAACCCCGTCACTTCGAGCATACAGACTGTCGAAGTACATCATGGCCATTGCATATATGTTGGTTGCCGTATTCAATACCGTTGAATTGTTAAATACCGATCAGTATACCGATGGACGATATACCTTATTAATTACAGTGGCCGCTTCTTCGTTGCAGATATTTTTATTATCGGCTATACTAATCATGTTGATCAACACCCAGTATTTCAATATTCGTAATTTCCTGTTTGAATTACTTCCTTCCATTGTATTGGGCATCATCGCCTATATAATGTTGCGCAGTGATCATTCCATTGCATTCAATTACGCGCTTGGTATTTTCATAACCTATTTTTGCCTTCAATGCGTACGTTACAGCCTTCGGTTTTTCAAGGAAAAAGCCAACACCATCCGAAAAATTGACAATTTCTTTTCGGCAGATGCCAACAGTAGAAAACTGCGTTGGATTACCCAGACATTCATTGCGCTTATGTGCATGGGGGTCTTGGCGATGCTATCCTTTATCATTCCGAGAATGTTCATGATTCCATTTTCAGTCCTGTACTTCCTGTTTTATTTTTACTTGGGCATGAAGCACTTGAACTACATCTATTATTTCCATGAGTACGAGATTGTTTTTACTCCACAAGCCGAAAACGTCGATTTGACGACTCAGCACAACAACCATTCCCTGCCGTGGGAACAACTGGAGAACGCCATAATCAATTGGGAGAAAACCCGTTTTTTTACCGAGCCCGGCCTTACCATTGAACAAGTCGCCACACAGTTGAATACCAATCGTACCTATTTGTCCAACTACGTCAACCAAATCAAACAGCAATCCTTTAAAGAGTGGATCAACCAACTAAGAATAATGGAAGCCAAGCAGCTCCTTTTGGAAAAACCGACCCGGCATGTAGGAGAAATTGGTGTGATGGTGGGTCTGCCCGACAAAAGCAACTTTGGGCGATTGTTCACGCGAAATACAGGAGTCAGTCCTCAAACTTGGCGAAAAAAACAGCAAAAAGCATGATTCTATCGGGGGGAGTGTTCAAACAAATACCTGTTTTACCCCTATTTTTTGATAATTAACCCTATATTGTGGTCAATGCGTACACATCTTTTGTTGCTATGACCACTAGCCTACTTGGTCTTTACCTACCTTTGAATCGTGATTTACAACGGGCTTGATACACCTGTATTCTCGTTGAATTGTGTGAGAACATGAATCATTTGGAGTGGAGAGCCCGGATTTGCTGATTAAGTTCAACAAATCCGGGTTTTTCGTTATTTTATAAGTATGTTTTGCCAAGGATTGTCGTATCCTGCACTTTTTTGTATGTTTGTGCAACATTCTTTAAGTGCAACTCACATCATTGAGTGAAACGAATGGCACCATCGATTTGAAAAACACAACAGATGCCAACTGACAGCAGTGCTTCCATATTGCTCCTTTGTACCGGTGGAACCATTACCATGTCGGTAGATCCGGGATCTGGTTCGTTAACACCTTTTCGTTTTGACCAACTACATATCCATATGCCTGAGCTGAGAAAGTTCGATTATCAGATTGACTTTGTTCAGTTCGACCCGTTGATGGATTCTTCCGATGTGGGGCCGTCAGATTGGATACGCATGGCTGAAATCATCTACGAGGCGTACCACCGGTACGATGGCTTTGTTGTATTACACGGAACGGACACCATGGCTTACTCCGCCTCAGCACTCAGCTTTATGCTGCAGGGAATACAAAAACCCATCGTATTTACCGGATCCCAATTACCAATCGGCATGGTTCGGACAGACGGGAAGGAAAACCTGATCACATCCATCGAAATAGCGGCTGATAAGGAAAACGGGAAAGCGTTTGTACCTGAAGTATGTATTTTTTTTGAAAGCACCCTGTGGCGTGGCAATAGGACGACAAAAAAAAATGCAGAATTGTTCAACGCCTTTGGCTCTTACAATTATGCCCCATTGGGAATGGCCGGAGTGCATATACGCTATAACCGTACGGTCATTCAACAACCAAACGAGGACAAACCGTTGATGTTGCACAAACTGTTGGACTCCAACATTGCCATCCTCAAGCTTTTTCCTGGAATCACGCACGTGTATGTACATGCTGTTTTCAATACGCCGGGATTACGAGCCGTCATCCTGGAATCCTTTGGAGCCGGCAATGCCCCTATCACAGACTGGTTAATTGAAGAGCTGCTTACAGCTGCCAAAAAAGATATTGTTGTCGTGAATATCACCCAATGCAATACAGGAAGTGTAGAAATGGGACGATATAAAACAAGTGTCCACTTGCTGGACGCCGGTGTTGTCAGCGGATACGACATCACCACCGAATCAGCGGTCACCAAGTTGATGTTCTTGCTGGGACATTACCAAGATGCTGCCATCGTACGAAACGAGTTCACTCAATCGTACTGCGGTGAAATGACTGTAGAATGAGAACCAATTAACATATATACTTACAACTAATTTAAATCATTTATGAGTAAAGAACAAAATGGAGCCAAATTTTACATTTTTGGCATCACACTCATCGCCACAATCGGTGGATTGCTGTTCGGTTACGACACAGCTGTGATTTCCGGAGCCGTAGACTCCCTGAAGAGTTTCTTCCACCTCAATGCCGAAACATTCGGTGACATGGCTGCATTTTATCACGGTGCCACCGTATCGAGTGCCCTGATTGGATGTATTATCGGTAGTGCCTTATCCGGTATATTCGCTTCAGCCCTGGGTCGTAAAAAATCCCTATTTCTGGCAGCCACGCTCTTTTTGGTCGCCTCTCTTGGCGCCGCTTATCCCGAATCCTTTTTCTTTCAAAAAGGTGATGGATCCTTGTCCGTACTAATCGCTTTCAACATCTACCGTATTATCGGTGGTATTGGAGTAGGTTTGGCATCCGCTATTTGCCCGATGTACATTGCAGAAATCGCACCGGCAGAAATCAGGGGCAAACTGGTTTCATGGAACCAATTTGCCATCATTTTTGGTATGCTCATCGTTTACTTCGTGAACTTCTTCATTATCAAGGGAAAACCCCTCGAATGGGTCGATGCAATCGGCTGGCGCTGGATGTTCGCTTCCAATGCTGTCCCCGCTGCTTTGTTTGCCTTACTGCTTGCCTTCGTTCCGGAAACCCCGCGTTACCTAGCCATGATTGGTCAGGAAGATAAGGCGCTTCATATCCTGACCCGCATCAACGGCAAGAACAAAGCCGCCGAAATTCTTGCTGAAATCAAAAGCACCGTTCACGAAAAAGTGGAAAAAACCCTTACCTATGGGTGGAAGGTGTTGGTTATTGGTATTCTGCTGTCCGCCTTCCAACAATTGGTCGGTATCAACGTGGTACTGTATTATGCACCGACCATTTTTAAAGGACTTGGATTCGGCCAGGATGCAGCCATGTGGCAAACGGTGATCATGGGTTTTGTCAATATCATCTTTACCTTGGTTGCTATTTTCACGGTTGATAAGTATGGTCGCAAACCCTTGCTGATCATCGGTTCGATAGGTATGGCAATTGGTATGTTCACCATCGGTGGGCTAGCCTATTTCAACATCATCGGTATCAGCACCTTGATCTTCATTGTTATCTACACCGCTTCGTTCATGATGTCGTGGGGTCCCATCTGCTGGGTGTTGATTTCTGAAATCTTCCCGAACACCATCAGAGGCAAGGCAGTCGCTATTGCCGTAGCTGCACAATGGATTATGAACTTCACCGTTTCATCCACCTTCCCGGCCTTGGAAAGCTTCAGCATGACCTTCACCTACTGCTTATATGGTGTAATGAGTGTTTTGTCCGCTCTCTTTGTCTGGAAAATGGTGCCTGAAACCAAGGGTAAAACCCTGGAAGACATGTCCAAATTGTGGGGCAAACGTTCCAAGTAATCAGCTTCAATACTAAAAACTGATTTCCATGAACCAAAGGTTTATCCTACTTATCCTTACTACACTTCAGTTATCGAGCCTGTGCCTTTTCGGACAGGAATCGGTGACTGGGCGTGTGGTGGATAAGTCGGGAAAACCCATCGATGTGGCCGCAGTCTACATCAATGGAACCACTTTGAAAACAACGACCACAGACAATGGCGCGTTTGAACTGAAGGAAGTCACATTCCCTTGTCAACTCGTGGTGAGCCACCTTGGATTTGAGACCCTTAAAGCCAATCTTGATGGCCCTCCTGCTATGGCGATGTTGTTGTACATGAAAGACAAAGACATCACTCTTTCTGAAGTTTCCGTTGAAGGAAAAGATAAACGCAAAGAGCTCCTCCAATCGTTTCGGGATAATTTTCTGGGATGGGATACGTGGGGAAAAGGTGCTGCCCTGTTGAATGAAAACGTGCTGACATACCAATTGACCTATAATGAAGACACCACAAACGCCTCGTTTTCAGGCGACCTGAGACAGCTAAACCTACCCAGGTCCATTATAGATCGATCCCTAGTGGTTAAAGCCAAAGAGCCGCTTCAAGTTGATCTTCCCTTGCTGGGTTATACCTTGACTGTTGACTTGGACTACCTCTCTCTCATTCAAACCATTCCCTATTACAACCATGTGACGGGTTTAACAATGGATCGTTTTGAGATCTGCCGATACTTGGGCTCTTACTCTTTCAAGACCAAAGAAAATGTAACCAAGTCAAAACAACGCCGATACGATCGCAACCGAAAAGACGCTTACTACAATTCAACGATGCATTTTGGCCGATCGTTGCTCCAAAAGGACTTGCTGAAAAACGGGTTTTTGTTCCTCAATAAACGAAAAGACCCCATAACAAATAGCAACTCTTATGAATGGGTCAATCTGGACTCTTGTTCACGATTTGACGAAAGAGGCAACTTGCACATTTATGGATTGGCCGGTAAAAGCTTTGAGATTCATTATTTTGGAAAAGCAAACGGATCTCCGGTTGACATGAGTAAAAAGCAATACAGCAACCCAATTGAGTACGCAAAGCGGTATAATGTATATTACAATGACATAAATTGTTCCACCATCTATTTTACCAACGATACGTGTATCATTCGGAAAAACGGCACCGTTCCCGACAGCGGCATCTCGTTCGGAGGGAAAATCAGTAATAAGAAAGTGGGAGCTATTTTGCCTGACGATTACACACCTGTAGAGGAGTAACTTACACGTAGACCTCCAACAACAGACAATCGCTGTCTGTGCCAATGACAACATCCTTCAGCAAGGCCGGCAGTAGAATTGTCGCGCCCTGCATGATGGGTTGCACACCGCCTTCGTATCTGAGGAAGCCTTCCCCACCCATGCACACCAGCAGCACAAAACTATCTATAGCATGATAGGAACGCGATAGCTCCATTTTATACGTCAACCGGATGCGATTGACCTGAAAATAGGAAAAACGGATCAATGGTACCACATCATTATCCCTTTCCTCGTAAACTGTTTTAGTTTCAGTGACGGGTGTATAATCGATGGCATCCCCGGCTTCTTCCACGTGCAAAGGCCTCAACTGCCCCTGCGCATCCTTTCGGTTGTAGTCGTACATCCGATAGGTGATGTCCGATGATTGCTGAATTTCAGCAAGAAAAATACCAGCTCCGATGGCGTGAACCCTACCTGAAGGCAAAAAGAACACATCACCAGGGTTTACCTCAATGTACTGCAGCACTTCTTCCAGCGTGCCATTTTCCACCCGACGGTTGTATTCTTCCTTATCCATGGGTACAGAAAAGCCGGACACCAGCTTGGATCCCGGAAGGGCATCGATGACATACCACATTTCTGTCTTTCCACTCGTTTGATGACGTGCCATCGCAATAGTATCATCGGGATGCACCTGAACAGAAAGGTCAGCTGCCGCATCTATGAATTTAACCAATAGGGGAAATCGCTTTCCAAACCGGTCGATGACCGACTGTCCAAGCAGCTCGACCGGAGCCATTTCTAACACGTCCTTCAACGTTTTTCCCGACAAGGAACCGGTGCTGACAACAGACACAGCATCGGAAAGAGCTGATACCTCCCAGCTCTCTCCGATACCCTTTCGTTCACAGGGAGTCCGTTTGAATCGGCAGATGGCCTCTCCTCCCCAAATGACTTCCTTTAAGATGGGTTCAAACACCAATGGATATAGTTTCATGGTATCGATGGTTCGAAATAGTGGCATAAAGGTCAGCAAGATTTCTCAAACGGGCAAACTTTTTTCATTCAGGATTCGCTGGAAGCCCGCAACGTTTCCAGTGCCTGGCAAGCAGCATCCCATTCCTCCATCTTGCTGTCCAGTTCCTTTCTGGATCGTTCATTAAGTTGAATCAAGGCCAGGTTGGATGCACCTTCCGGGCTTGTTAACAAATCCTGGGTTTGTTGAACCTGCGTTTCAAGCCTTTCTATTTCCTTCTCACAGGTTTCCACCTGTTTCTGCAACCGCTTAAGCTGCCTGTTGAATTCCTTTCTTGCCTCGTACGAAAGTTTGTTATCAGAAGGACTCTTATCCTGATTTAAAGCGGTGGACAACACTTGCTTGACCTCTATCTCCTTCAGGTTGTCCATCTTCTTCTTTGCCAAGAAATAATTGATGTCTCCCAAGTGCTCAATAACCCGTCCGTTGCCAAATTCGTACACTTTCTCAACCAGACCGTCAAGAAACTCCCTGTCGTGGGAAACGATAATGGCCGTTCCGTTAAAATCCTTGATGGCCTTCTTCAATACATCCTTTGAGTTCATGTCCAAGTGATTGGTAGGCTCATCTAGTACCAACAGGTTGACGGGTTCCAATAACAAACGAATCATGGCCAAGCGGCTACGCTCGCCACCTGAAAGGACGCCTACCTTTTTGTCGGAAGCATCGCCACCAAACATGAATGAACCCAAAATATCACGAATCCTCGTACGAACGTCGCCAACGGCTACACGGTCGATGGTATCGAACACCGTGTACGACTCGTCAAGCAGACTGGCTTGATTCTGTGCAAAATAACCAATCTTCACGTTGTGTCCGAGCGTCAATGTCCCCGTGTAGGGAATCTCGCCCAGGATGCACTTGACCAAGGTGGACTTTCCTTCCCCGTTCTTCCCCACAAAGGCAACTTTATCGCCCCTATTGATGGTCAGGGTCACGTGGTCGAATACGGTATGTGTGTCGTAATCCTTTCGCAATTCCTCGATAATCACGGGGTAACTACCCGACCGGGGAGCCGGAGGAAATCTAAGGCTCAAGGAGGAGTTATCCTGTTCGTCTACTTCCAAGCGCTCCAGTTTTTCCAGCTGCTTGATGCGTGACTGAACCTGTACGGACTTTGTGGCCTTGTAACGAAAACGATCAATAAAATCCTCTACCTCCTGAATCATTTTTTGCTGATTCTCATACGCGCGCTGTTGCTGCTCGCGATGTTCTTTTCGCAGTTCAAGGTATTGATAATAAGGAACTTTATAATCATATATCTTTCCCAGCGACAATTCGATGGTACGGGTGGTTACCGCATTGATAAAGGCCCTGTCATGAGACACCAAGATTACGGCATTGGCATGATTGGCCAAAAAATCTTCCAACCATTGAATCGACTCAATGTCCAGGTGATTCGTCGGTTCATCGAGCAGCAAAACGTCGGGACGTTGCAGTAACAGCTTGACCAATTCGATACGCATACGCCATCCCCCGCTGAATTCACCGGTGGGTCGGTTGAAATCCTCACGAGTGAAACCAAGGCCCATCAACGTTTTTTCCACGTCGGCCTTGTAGTTGTTCACACCCGACATGGCCAACCGTTCATTCTTGTGGGTCAAATCTTCAATCAAGCGGTGGTAAGAGTCCGACGTATAATCTTCACGGTGGCCCAACTCGAGATTGATGCATTCAATGTCGTGTTGCAGGTCAAAGATGTACTGAAACGCTTTTTCAGCTTCCTCCAGCACAGTGGAACCGTCCTGATGGATCATATGCTGCGGCAAGTATCCTACAGTTACGTCCTTGGGGACCGTAACAATCCCCTTTGTAGGCGTCTGAAGGCCGGCAAATATCTTGAGCATCGTTGACTTTCCGGCACCGTTCTTGCCAACCAACGCGATGCGGTCTCTCTTGTTTACCACAAACGATACGGCGTCAAACAACGTAAAGCCGCCAAATTCAACGGTTAACCCATCAACTGATATCATTAAAATCTGTTTAGAAAATAGCCCGCAAAGATACGTAAATACCGGGCATCATACAAGGTTGTGATAGGCGTCTTTGCTAAACACTGTTTTTACTACAATTTTCAAATCCCAAGCCAGACTCCAATTCTTAATGTATTCGATATCATATTCGATGCGTTTCTCCATCATCCACAATTCATTGGTCTCCCCCCTGTATCCATTCACCTGAGCCCATCCCGTAACGCCCGGCTTGATGTAATGACGAACCAGATAATGATCAATCAATCCCGAATACAGTTCCGTATGTTTCAGCATGTGGGGTCTGGGACCAACCACGGACATTTGACCCAAAAAAACATTGATAAATTGTGGAAATTCATCGAGATTGGTCCTTCTTAGAAAAGAACCAATTGGAGTAATTCGATTGTCACCTGCTTTTGCTTGTAAGACATCCGCCAGGTTATTCACCTGCATACTCCTGAACTTCAGACATTTGAATGTTTTCTTATTAATACCTGTCCTTTCCTGAATAAAAAACACAGGGCCTTTTGAACTAAGCTTAATCAGCAGCGCAATCAAGGGTGTCATCCAGGAAAGCAGCAAAATAATCACAAGACCGGAAAAAAGAAGATCAAATATGCGTTTAAGGAAACGGCTGTCGAACCTATCCAGGGGTATTTCTTGCGGGTTGATCAATAAAAGATCACCCATTGTCTCCCACTGACTGCGATTTTTAAAGAACAACTGATTCTCGGGAATAAAGCGCAACCTAACCCCCAAATGGTTGCAAATACCTAGATAATCAACAGCATTTTCTTCATTACCCATCAATGGCATCGTGACAAATAAACTCTGAATATTTTTACCGGAAAGAATCTCACTTAGTTGATCGTTTTTCCCCAGGGTTATTGTGGCATCCTGGCCTTCTCCGGCAACATAACCGATAAACTTGAATCCCAGAATGGGATTGCTTTCAATCATTTCTCTCAAACGAAGACTTGTTTCGTTTATGCCTACAATAATGGCTCTATTGGAATAATTACCTTCCGAATAATGGCTCAATAACCACCTTTTAAGCCCCCAATAGTACACAAGACGTAAACCATAGAATGCCACCGTTAATTCGAATAAGAAAAGCTTGGAAAAGCTGGAAGGCAACACAATAAACGCCAAAGAAATGGCAATCAATAAAAAAACGGCCAACTGGCTAGAAATGTACTTGAACCGGACAGAAAACTCATCATACAGTGATAAAATACGTTCTTTGAATACGTAGCTTGCGGCAATCCACGATAAAATAACGTGCAAATAATACATAAACCACGGGGCAAGCTTCACGCCATTCATCTCATACTGCCAGATTGACACCCCCCAGAAAGCCACATTTAGGAGAATAATATCTACGAATAAATACTTGATGTATAATTCCGTCTTTTTGTTTTTCATGCCATCAATCCATTTATACGCCAAGCATGGCACCCACCTTTGGTAAAATTAAAATCAACCACTCTCCCCTCGAGGTTGTTCAATGCCCGAATAACATCAATGCGTTTAAGCGGATCGACCACAAACATGATAAACCCTCCTCCTCCGGCTCCGGAAACCTTACCCGTGCTGGCTCCTGCTTTCATGGCAACCTCAAAAATGGAATCGATATCGGCATTTGTTATGGAAGAGGCCATTTGCTTCTTGTCGAACCATGCTTGCCCTAGGATTGTTGCAAAACGCTGAACATCACCTTTTAATATAGCCTCCTTCATATCGATGGAACTTTGCCGAATGCGGTGCATGGCTTCAATGGCAGGCACATTTCCAGCTGTCGTATTTTTAATCTGTTCGTCGATAATCGTTGCCGATGACCGAGATGCCCCGGTATAGTACAGCACCATATTAGATTCCATTTCGTCAATGATCCATTGTTTTACCCTCAGGGGGTTCACAATAACCCTGTCATCTTTCATGAACTCCATGAAATTGAAACCGCCAAACGCCGCCGCGTACTGGTCTTGCTTTCCACCGCTCAACTTGAGATCAATGCGTTCAACCTCATAGGCCATTTTGGCCATTTCATAATCACCCAACGGCAAATTCAACCATTCGCTAAACGATTTGATGATGGCTACAACCATGGTTGAAGACGACCCGAGTCCACTTCCCGGAGGCGCGTCTGAAAATGTCGTCATGGAAAAAGACAGCGGTTTGAGGTTAAATTCTCGTACAAGCCGATTATAGACCCCTTTGTGCAAATCCAACGTGCCATCAAATAGTAACTCGGTGGAAGAAGTGTACTCGGCCGATTCATTGATATCCGGCGCATCAAATCGGATGATATCGTCAAATCGTTCAATGATGGTGCAATACGCATATAGATTGATCGTTGCATTTAAGATGACTCCACCAAACTGGTCGCAATACGGGGAAAGATCACTTCCCCCTCCGGCAAGACCCAAACGCAATGGTGCTTTAGAACGTATAATCATACTCATTCAACTGGTTCAAACAATTTTTTACTCAGTTCTTTGGCAAAAGCCAACAAACTTTCCGATTCTTCCTCGGCTCCAATCAATACAGTTCTCATACCAAGCCGTTGACCGAATTCCATATCGATGTCCGAATCTCCAATCATGATACTGGCGTTTAAACTAATTTCCGGGAAATCCTTTTGTGCCTGCAATGCCATGCCTGAATTCGGTTTTCGGTTGGGTGAATCCGGATGGGTATCCGTGCAACTGTAAACCCGGTCGATTCTACCACCTGCCTGCATCACAGCCTCCACCATTTTATGATGAATGTATTCTAAGTCTTCGACACGCATCAGTCCTTTGCCAACGCCTCGTTGATTGGTCACCACAAAAATGGGGACATTCAGTTTCGCCAATAAACACAGCGCATCCAACACGCCGGGTAAAAAGACGAACTCATTCCAATTTTTCACATAATCATCGGGCAAGTGCTTGTTGATGACACCGTCTCTATCCAGAAACAAGGCCATCTTCCTTGATTTTTGATCAGGCCGACTAAACAGTAACTTGTTTGAGGTCGCATCAATACCAGCCTTAAGGTAATCATCGGGAATGCCAATATCAATGAAATAGCCTTCAGCAATGTATCCAAAAAAACGAGCGGAGTCGACGTTTGGTTGCAAGACTTCCGTTTCAAACGAAAAAGCGCCATCATACGCATCCAGCAACGCTGTGTTTCGATTAATCAAATAAACACCGCCGTTGATGAGTCCCTTCTCGCACTTCATTTTTTCCTGGAACAAACGAATGCGACCCGTTTCATCAATCAAAATGGTGCCATATCGGTCAAATGCCTGCATGGGTTTAAGAGCAATGCTGATGTCTGCTTGCTTTGAGGCGTGATAGGTATAAAGCTCGGCTATATCTACGTTGAAAAACGTATCGCCGTTGATAACAATCACCTGACTTTCTGTGGCACAGTGCAAGGCAGCCTTGATAGCACCCCCTGTACCCAACGGTGATTCCTCAACGGTAAATTGAATCTTAAAAGGCCACTGATGTTGCAGCACCCATTTTTCAACGACCTCGTGTTTGTAACCCAATGAAAAAATCACTGACGAGACACCGTTATCTGCCAAATAGGTTAATACATAGTATAAAAATGGTTGACCGGCTACAGGTGCCATACACTTGGGAAGCGTGTCAATAACACCTCTCAAACGTGTACCCAAACCACCAGCCAACACTACTGCTTCCATCACTTGACCGGTTTGAATGCCTGAAACAGTGAATCCTCCACCAATTCACACAAGATGTGCCCAATCAGAATGTGAGATTCTTGAATGCGTGGGGTTGAATAAGAAGGCACACACAAACATGTATCACACCACTCACGCATCAAACCACCATCCATACCCGTAAGCCCAACCGTATAAACCCCCTTTTCCTTGCACGCTTTTAACGCATTGACGATATTCTCGGAATTTCCCGAGGTTGAAATTCCAACAAAGACATCCCCTTCGCATGCGAGAGCTTGTATCTGACGGGCGAACAGGTTGGAAAAGCCATAGTCGTTGCTGATGGCTGTAAAAATAGACGGATCGGTTGTCAAGGCAATGGAGGGCAGACCAGGCCTATCAAAATTGAAACGACTGACAAATTCGCCAGTCAAATGTTGAGCATCTGCAGCACTGCCGCCGTTACCGGCAAATAAGGTTTTTTTTCCGGCCTTGTACGCCTCGATCATCTTTTCAGCTGTGGAGTCGATGGCATCGAGCAGGCCAAGATCCTTATATATATGCCGTTTAACCGTAATCGACTCCTCTATGGAATCTGCGATCCGTTGGTTTTCCGTTTTCATGGTATCGTATAGATTCCATAGAAACGGCATAAAACCCTTAATTATTGTGTATCTCTGAGACTATTTTCTGCATCTTTTCAACAAAGACAGATTCATCAAATTGTTCCGCTTGTTTACGAATAAAGCTCGAATCATACTCCAACTTCTCAAATTGCCTGATTGATTGCACAATGGCTTCAGAAGTCTGTTCATAAAATAAAAACGAAGTCGATTTCAGGCTGTTATCAGAGATAAAAAGAGTTGTATGCAAAACACCTCCTTTTCCATAAGCAATGACGGGTTTTCCAGAAGCATTGGCTTCAATAGGAGTCAATCCGAAATCTTCTTGCTGAGGAAAAATAAAGGCTTTACAATTGGCATATAGATGGGCTATCTCTTCCTTCGATAACCCTTCAACGAATTCAATGTTTTCATGGGCCATTTTTTTATACTGATCCTTTTGTGACCCCCTGCCAACAATGATCAATTTCTTGTCTGGTAGTGTATTAAAGGCTTCAATAACAATATTGACCTTTTTGTACGGTTCCAGTCGCGATACAATGAGGTAATAATCGCTAGTTGAGTTATTATCTACATAAAAATCACTACAAACAATGGATGAGGGCACTATTAATACTTCCCTTTTCGGTTGATAGCACGATTTTATTAACTGTCCAATTTCCGAGGTATTCGTTATAAACCAATCAATACGCTTCGCAGCCTTAAAGTCGATTTTTCTCAACCGTGAGACCACCAAAGAATACATAATCTTCATAAAGCCCTTGGATGCAGCCACCTGAGTGTAACTCTCAGGGAACCATGCAAGCCTGAATGGATAATGACAAAAGGCCACCACTTTTGTTTGAGGTGAAACCCTAACATATTTCGCACAGCTGGTGGTGGAAATCAAGACCACGTCAAATCCTTCCAATTTGATTCGCTTCATTGCCCAAATACCAAAAGGATAAAAAATGCGCTTCCAGACCTTTTCATCCTTTATAAAAGGCGATATCCAACTGGTATGCACGTCACACGTCGAATAATCCGAGTAGGTTTTATCGGCATTAAAGCAACTTGTATATATCGGAGCAGTAGGAAACGCTTTGTGCAAACGCAAGGTAAATTGTTCTGCCCCACCACGCCTAATCAATTCATCGTGGACAATTGCAATCTTCATCTCTTAAAGTTTGGTATCGGATAGTTATTCCATTGCTATTTTGATCAAATCGACAAGCTTTTTCGAAGAGGCTTCAAAGGTATATTTTTCAATTAGTTCTTTGCTGCTTTCTATGAGCGCTGATCGAATTTGTTCCGATTCACACATCAAATCAATGGCATCAGCAATAGATGTCTCACTCCTCGGATCAAAATAAAGCATCGATTTTCCATATATTTCATGCAACACATCAATATCAGAACCAATTACTGGACACCCTCTATGCATGGCTTCCAAGGGTGGCAAGCCAAAACCTTCATAAATTGAAGGAAAAACAAAGGCGATGGCATTACTGTATAGCTGAAATAAAGTAGCATCGTCAACATGTCCCAAAAATTCGATATCAGACGTAGAATCAATTGATTCCCTAAAATTGAAGTTTGGATCTTTACCCCCCACAATTTTCAACGTTATTCCTTGCGTCTTTTTGCGATGAAACGCAGCAATCAGGGTTGCAAGGTTTTTCCTGGGATCCATAGATCCAACAAATAAGAGAAATCGCTCATCAGTCGGGACTTTTTCAAATTGATTAAAGTCCTCCGTAACGGCACTGTGAATGACATGAATTCTATTCGAATCAATATTCAAACGTTGGCACATCTCATTTTTAACGGTTTGGCTTACCGTTACTATCGTTTTTGTTGTTTTGAGTAACAACGGTATCAAGATGGAATAAACACGTCTAAACGTGGTACTGTGCCACCTTTCTGGCTGTAAAAAGGCCAAATCATGAACCGTTATGATTTTTTTTGCATGCAACAAGGGAGCTGTGTTGCAAAAATTAATCAACAACTCGTTTTTCTTCACATAAAACGGCAACTCCAGCTGTTCCCAGAGGTGCCCACGTAAAAAACCAATCCGCCTTACATTCAATGATGTTGCCAGGTCCTCATGCAACAAGTGCCTAGGGGCGTAAAAATGTACGTCCAACGTTTTATTGTCCCGCAATTTTAACGCCAATTCCAAGGCATACCGTTGTACACCAGTGATGGGTTGTGTCAAAAATCGACAATTGACTACTATTCTCATAATTTACTTTCCTTTCATTCCATCAAATGCACCTTTTACCTGTGCCTTTATTACGTCTTTTCGACCCTGAAGAAACCACTTAATGTATCGCGGAACGCGCGTTCCCCAAAAATATAGGCAGGTAGTTGCTTGTTCAAATCGATTCAAATAAAGGCGAGCAATACGAAATTTGTTTCTACTAATCCAATAGGCAGAGAAGGCCGATAAAATGCCTCCTGTACTTGAACTTACTTTATGCCAAATAATAGATCTTGGAACAAAATACAGGTTTAGACCAAATCGTTGGGCTCTTATGCAGTAATCAAGATCCTCACTGTACATAAAAAAGGAGTCGTCCAGTAGCCCTATATTCTCTAAACAATAGGGAGAAATATACATCAGGCAACCCGTAATAAACCCTGTTTTATGAGGCTCGTTAGAACCAACAACCTCTGAGATTAATTTATTATCATTTATGTGAATTGCCTTACACGTGTATTTGTTGAAAACTCCACCGTCGTACCATAGTTTATTAGGCGCGTCTTCATAAAAGATACGCCCCCCAATAAGGTGGGCATCTTCATTTTCGGATCTACATCGAAGTAATTCATCGAGAAAAGTGGGATCAACCAATGTATCGTTGTTTAACAACACCACACCATCAAAGTTAGGTTGCGACATTGCGATGCGAATACCCACATTATTTCCACCGGAAAAGCCCAGATTGATTGCACTTCTAATCAGAAAATAGTTTCCATCATTGAGTCTTGATTCGCCCTCATTTGTGTGTAAAAGAATGCCACCAATCTGTTCAATATACTGTGAAAGAACCTCATAATCATCCAGCGAAGAAGCGTTATCAACGACAATGACGCGACAGGGTGTCAAAACAGTTTTTAAACGTTCCAAACAGTCAATGGTGTCCCCACTGTTGTTGTAATTGATGGTGATGATGTATATCATAGCAACGACTGATAAACGCTCATGTGTTCACTGGCATTTTTCTCCCATGAGAACGCGTTGAGCCGTTCGTGTCCCAAAGCCACTAAATTGCTGCGCAATGTAGAATCAACAAGCACCCGTTCAATTTTTTCAGCTATATCCTCAGTTCGATACGGATCAAAGTACACTCCTGCCTGACCGGCCACCTCCGGAAAGCAACTAGCGTTGCTGAGAACAACCGGACAATCGTACACCATGGCCTCTAAGATGGGCATTCCAAAACCTTCTGAAAAGGAAGGAAACACAAACATCTCCGCATCCCGGTAAAGCCTTGCCAAGGATTTTTCATCAGCACTCAGTTGAATAACCTTGTTCATCAGGTTTTCTTGCCGGATGAGAGCACTATCTGCCTCTGAAAATTTACGGCCTGTGCAAACCAACTTTAAATCAGAATACTTTCTGCTCACCAATGAAAAAGCATGTAAAAACCGCTCAAAATTCTTGAATCCATAGCGTTCGCCGACAAAAAGCAAGAAGGGAGCATCCACAATACGAGCAACATCCAAATCTGTTTTCCTTACCTTATCAACACCATGATGAATAACGACCACCTTGTTGGAATCGACGTCCCAACGATTCACCAAATCTTCTTTTGTATGTTGACTGACGGCAACAATCCTGTCTGCTCGCTCTACCGACTCTTTTTGAAACCGTTCCCTGTCGTCAATATTGTTGGTTAATGTATTTACAAACAGATGCCTATACTTGGAATAATTCATGTCATGAAACGTCATAACCATTTTCTTCCCTTTGATGGCGTTGAAATAATACGTATCAAAGTCTGTCTGATGAAAAATATCATAGTCGCCCTTTCGCAACATCATGTACGTATAGGGACGGTTCAACCAGTACATAAACAATGCTTTCCCTTTGAAAGGCCGGTTTGGAAAAAAATCGCAGTAATTAAACAGCCTGGGTGACTTAATGTACTCATTATTGGCCAACAATGTCGTGGTTTCCCATACGTTCCTTGGAAGGTTTTTCATCAGTTCATGCATATACCTAGACGCACCACCGTACGTCTGTGTAGAAAAGAGCTTATGATCAAATAAAACCTTCATATTCTGCATATTAATTTTAAAAACAGATTTTTATTCCGTTGTCAACGTATTTTTCAACTAAAAAAGCCTGTGTTTTATGGCCTATTTTTTCATTTAAAGAGTGCATCTTGATTGTTGTATACTTTAGTATTTCTGTCTTCATAACTTTCAATACCAAACAATACATTATCATATCTAGCGAAAATATTGATATTTGCCTGTATAATTTTCAGTGCTGAATATGCAAAAAGCAGAAGTAAAAGAATCCATTTGTAAAGTGTCTTTTTTAGTAAGAAAAGGAGTTCTGGATATAGAATCCAATAAGCAAAAACAAATAAAAGTGAGAGACGCTCTACTGCAACCATAATTTCCGAGAAAAAGAAATATATAACAAAATAAAGAATTAGACAATTTATAAATATCAGGTTGTAGGCATTCTGCTCTTTGAGTTTTCTTTGAGATAGCACCATTACCAAAAAAGTAAGGACTCGTTCAATATAACCTAAGCCAATTCCATACGATTGACTGTAGAAATCACTGGCAAAATACAATCTTGTTTTCACTCCCATACGGCCACCTAACAAATCGGAAACAGTAATGACAAACGTTTGCAGGTATTTAATCTGAAATATGAAAAGAATATTACCAACAATAAAAATCCCCCACACCAACCATTTAGGCCATTGCTTGTTCAGTATAAAATAAAGTGGAAAAAAAACCAGTGCGATTGAGTGGAAAAAAAAACCAATCACATTCAAGATAATGAAAGGCACTATCCGACGTTCCTGTATGTATTTTATTGAAATAAGAAAAAGCATAAGTGCTTTTATATTCCGCATCAAGTTAAATTCGAGGATATACCCTCCAAAAACCATAAACAGAATAATGCTTAACGTATAATATTTAGAATATCGTTTGAGAAAGACATTCAATAAGAGTATGTCAATTAATGTATTGGTGAATACAAATGCATAATAATTGTTTATGAGAGATTTGAAAAAGACGATAAAATAAATGAAACCCAGTTCCATTCCTGGTTTCCCAACACTAACGTCAGTAATAAATTCCTTAGAGAAATCGGTACTAAGCACATTTGCCAAACCATCTTCTCCAATTGTAGGTAAATCGTTAAACAAGCGGTAATAAATAGCCCAATCCGTATAAACGAATCCTCTTAAACCAAAAAAGAACAGAAACAATATGATTGAAATCCATCGAATGTACGTGGTATCTTTTTCAGCGTTCATGAGTCGAAATTCCCAAAATAGGAGTACGACAAACGCGAGAAAAAGAGCCAAATAGGGAATGGTGTATGAAAAATCAAATGTTTCCATCATGAATCATATTCTACTACGTATATCACACTTGCACCTATTTATTGGTTAGCAGAAAACGCTGGTAATTCAATCGTCCCACAAAAGACACGCGTCTATCAATCAACAGTGGCAACTTAACCAAGAAGTAGCCAATACGAAAAAGCACATATTCAATTATACGTGAATGTTTTCTTAAATAGTAAAACATGCTTGTATCGTTCATGATGCGTTTTGCAGGCGAAAAGTGTGGGCTTAAGTCGCTGGATCCTTGGAAATGAATAATCTCAGGGCCATTAATAATGGCATTTATATAACCATGAGCATGCATCGTGTATTGAAGATCGGACTCTTCAAAATACATAAAATACGTAGGATCAAAGCCTCCACATTTTTCTACGATTGATTTGGCCACAAAAAGATCTGCTCCAGTTACATAATCTACTTCAAGATAGGGTTGTACGTGAGAATAGCTGCTTATTTCCTTATGTAGTCGAGTTACAACATATTTCTTCGAGAAATACCCAATCAACTGTGACTTGATGGGTTCCCATTTATTGGGGAAAGGCCCAGAAGAATGGGTCCGATTCATTTTCTCGTCTAACAAGATTCCACCAATACAGCCCAATGGAATAGAGGCAGGTGCTTCCATAAAGTCATAAAACAGTTTAATCGCATTGTTCAACAATCGGGTATCGGTATTTAAGAAAAACACGTATTTCCCTTTTGCCTGTTGGATACCTATATTGTTGGCTTTTCCAAAACCACAATTCGACTCATTCTCAATCAAAATGACAGTAGGAAAGCGCTCATGTATGGCCGATTGTGATCCATCTGTTGAGTTATTGTCAACAACCAAAACTTCATAAACAAGGTCTTTTGTTTGTTCAAAAATGGAGGCCAAACACTGCTCCGTCAATACCCGTGTATTATAATTTACAAGTATGATCGATACTTCAATTTCGTCTTCCTGATGGCGGTCTGTGCGTAACGTCGATCGCATCATGGCTGTTGTTTCCTTAATTCTTTGTTTTTATTCAAAAAATTACGCACAAGCACACTTACAGTGCCAATAACGGCACCAATGATGACTGAAACAAACAAAATGAATGATTTCTTTGGAGCAAAGGGTTCATTTGGAACAACAACGGGTTTAATAATGATATAAACCGGAGTAACCCGTTTCACTTTGATCTTTGCGTTTTCATATTGTTTAGCCATTTCAGTGAAAACGGAAAAGGCCAGGTTGTACTCATTTTTTAATTGGGTTTCATTGCTTTCACCAACGGCTGTTGTTACAAACAAATTGCGGTCTTGGAAATTGGCCAATCTAGCTTGAGCCTGTTGGTACTCATCCTTTTTTTCGTTGTAACGTTTTTCAAAGAAAGCCAACTGATCGGCGGCACGTTTTGTCTTATAGGCGGTAATTGTTTCCTGCAGCAATTGTTGGGCGCGTTTTGCTACTTGAGCTGCCAGCAAATCCTCTTCGAAGATGCTGGTTAACGTTAAATACCCCTCCTTTTTATTCACACTCAGCGTCACATTAGACTTAAGCATGGCAGCGATGTTGTATTCCGCTTCGTTCATGCGCGTTAACCCATCATCGACTCCAATTACGGCAGGTTTATTCTTTTTAAAAGATGCCTTGATAAGGGCTGGTAAACCGACGGTGTATTTCTTAATTGTGACAACCAATCCGGTTTCTGCCATTTTCGTGTAATAATCATACAACGAAATGGGTTGTTTCACTTTCTTGAAGGTATACTTCGAATGCATTAAATCCAACAGAAAGGTTTCCGATTGCATTATTTGGGGGAAAATAATGGGTGAGATATCTGAACCATTGTCGCTTACATCAACATCAAAACCGGCTATTGCTGCCAACGAGGAAAGACCACCCATACTGGTGCTCTCTTCGCTCTGAGGCAACATAGTCGTTTCCACCTTATATAGCTTTGGCATAGAGAAACCCACAACCAACCCGAGTATGGCGCAAACACCGATGCACAAAAAAACAACCCTTCGGCCTTTCCATATTGTCACAATCAATTCCAGAATATCAATCTCGTTTTTTATTCGGTTGATCGTAATTTTATTCAATTCTTCACTCATAACGTTTTTTTCAAAATAAACTAGCGCATAATGGCAGCAATGGCTACTGCAATGGATGAAAAAGTACTGGCTATCGCCAACCACATAGCTGGTTCAATCCCCGTTTTTGATTCCTTTTCAGGAACGATAATCTTACTGCCGGGACCAACTTTTGGATAGGTCGTAAATAGGAAGGATTGCGTCACTTCCGTAGTTCCGTCGCTGTTGATTACGTAGACTTTTTTCTTCATCGCTTTTTCCGAAAAGCCTCCTGAACGATCGATGTAGTATTTAGCTGTGCGGTGGGGCTCATAGGCCAAACCGACGGGATTTAAAATTGCACCTGCCACACGCACCTCTTCAGATATTTCAGGTATGATGATGCGGTCACCCTCCTTCAAGTGGTAATTAAACACACTTTTGGGATTTTTTACTATTATTTTCAGCTTTAACTCCAAACGACCACTTTCAAGTTGCTTCGTTGCTTTTTTTGCAATTGAATCAACCACAATATTTGAAAGCAAACTGGTATCTTGGTCTGCAAATTTATCAGGCATTCGAATAAGCGTTGCGCCATCAATATAGGCATGAGAACTGAGTCCACCACTCCGCTTAATCAGGTCTGAGATGCGTTCGTCTTTCGATTGGATGCTATAGGCACCCGGATATAGTACCTCACCTTGAATCGTGACCGTTTTCTGTTCGTGATAGGACGGTGCCCTCCGAATGTACACATAATCAAAAGGCTGCATCTGGAATTGCTTGTCCTTGTCTGCCAGCTTCAAGTCTCTGGCTATTTTAATTGTAAATAGGTCGACTAATTTTTCCGACTCTTTGGCTGAAACTACGGCATCATGGCGTCTGGATATTTCTATAAAAGACTCGCTGGCACTTTCTTTTAATCCTCCGGCAATAAAGACCAAATCTTCAATGGTCATATTTTCGTTGAAATCGTATTCCCCGCTATTTTGCACTTCGCCGTATATGCGAACAAAGCGCTTCTCTCTCATGGAAACCTTATCCTGTATTACCACGGAATCTTCCCGTTGCAACGTGATGTCGTTCGTGCCTTTCTGAATGTCGGAAACCGCAAACGCCAGAGCGGTTGGTGTCAAATCAGACCCCATACGGAATACAAGGCCACGGCTCGAATAAACATCCTCTCTAAGTCCCTGAGCCAACGTAATCAACTGTGACAATTTCATACCCTCGGTCAAGGCATAATTACCTGGTCGAAATACAGCACCAGTAATGATAACACGGTTTTCAAACCGATTAAGGACAGTACCGGCTATAATGGAATCACCTGTTTCAGGAAAAAACGACGCAAATTTATCGGCGTTGACATCCACCATTGATTTTTGGGCACCATTTTTTCTAACAATGGAAACAGCACCTTTGAACGCTTCACTGGAAAATCCACCGGAAAAATTCATCAGCGTTTCCAATGACTCGCCTTGTTTCAACTCGTACAAGCCGGGACGTTTGAAATTTCCTGACAAATCCACCCTGTTTTGATACGTCGGAATCAAGATGACATCTTGGTCCCTAAGTGCAATATTGCTGCTCGCATCCGATTTCAACAAGTATTCATATACATCAACAACCTTGATTGTCTTACCGTTACGAATCACCTTGATATCCCGAAAAGAACCGTTCTCATTTGGACCTCCAGACAAGAACAAGGCATTGAAGGCCGAAGCGGTTGCCGGTAACGTGTACGTACCCGGAAGCAATACCTCTCCAATGACATTGACCTTAATGGAACGGGGGTTGGTCACACTCACCTCTGCCCACGTAGTCGGATTCGCTCCCAACATACCTCGGAAAATACTTGTCAGTCGTTTCTTGATCTGTTTGCGGGCATCATCAAATTGCATACCTAAAAGATAGATGGGGCCAATATTGGGTACGTAGATATTCCCGCTTCTGTCCAGAATGAGTTGATAGGTTTGTTGACTCGCACCCGATACCGTAATGGTCAATTCGTCGTTTACCCCCAACACATAATCATCAGGTAGGGGGATATTTACAGACGGTTCAAACGACAATCGTTTGGTATTGAATAGTTGATGTCCGAATATGCGTTTCAGCTTTTCCGAAAGAACCACTTCTTCTTTTTCTGTATAATCCTTAGCGTAATCCAACAATGTTTCCGAATACCCTGACGCTTTTCCCGGTGCTGCCGTTTGCTTGGAATTGTTGACGCGTTTCATCAATTCATCAATCTGAGATTGAGTGGCCCCTCGTGATTTGGCTATTTGAATGGCCTGATCAACGGACAAACCTTGAGCCGAAGCTTGCTGAAGCAGCGACTGAATTTGTTTGTCATTAAGGGTACTGACATCAATACTTTCAAAAGAGCTTTGGTTCAAGGAGGTTTGAGCAACCAGCGGTCTGACCACGCTTACTGCACAGATAGTTAAAAAGCAGAAGATAAACGTATTTCTTTTTGACATAGTAAGAAGTATTATTACAGTAAGGAAGAAACGTCAAAAAAGGGTATAAATTGTCTTTTCGTGCATAAAAAAACGCTTCACCCACAAAAACAAGAGTGAAGCGTATCCCTTTATTCAACCATACCTACTTGAGTAAATTGACCAATTTTTCGGGCAAATAAAAGGTTTTGTTCTTGTCTACATAAACCACGACGGTGCTAAGAAGCATCGGTTTACCATTCAACTCGGCAGTATTGGAATCATCGGTTAATTTGAGCACCTTTCCCTTGTTCTCGACCGTCAGGACAGGATGTTTATCCGGTTGATCGGTGATGGTGCAGCTCATGCCTTTGAATACATCAGTATGCTTAGCGAAGTAGGAGGCTGTTAACCCAGGTAAGCGGTTCTTTAACCCCATCAACTCGCACAAATAGTCATTAATCTCCACATTCAATCGGACACCAGTGGGCACCTCGTTTTTTGGATGATAGGCGGCCAGAAAAACCTCCTCGCCGGTATGACCGTTGGTGGTAAAACCAATGCCGGTGCGTAAAGACATGATGTTGGCCACTTGATACTGCAACGAACTATTGCGACTGCGTTGAATGGCAGGAATGGGGCTATTTACATAATCTTTTGCCAAGTCAATTAACTGGTAATCAGTAGGAAGCAAGACGATTCCGGTATATTGCATGAAAATGGAACCGATTTCTTCTCGTTTCGAGGCGTTCAACAACTTAGCCAGGCCTTCGGCCGATTTCTTAAATTTCAACAGAGGACCGAAAATTTGCTCCTTACTCAGCCTGTCGTAACCTTCCATGCGTCCGACGCCAATACTGATGCCACTGTTACCGTGATCGGGAAGGATGATTACGGCCGTATTTCCGTCTTTTTTGGCAAAATCGAGCGCCACCTTGCACGCCTTGTCGAATGCGACAAATTCAGACACCATACCCACAGCATCGTTGGCATGAGCAGCCCAGTCCACTTTGCTGCCTTCAACCATCAGAAAAAAGCCTTTTTTATTCGTAGACAATAGCTGAATCGCCTTTTGAGTCATTTCTTCCAATGAAGGGGTAACGTCCGGTTGCCTGTCAATTTCGTAGGGCATATCGGCATCGCCAAATAAGCTCCACAGTTTTTTTCCGGAAAACGACCTCAATGCGTTCAAATCGTTCAATTGGACCGTATAATTTTGATTTTTCAAGAAAAGTTGAAAGGAGTCTTTCAGCAATTTCACACCACCACCGATGACAACATCAAGTTGATTGTGAACCATTTGCTGAGTTATGCTGGTATAATCGTTTCTATTGTAGGAGTGCGAAGAACAATCCGCAGGTGTGGCATGGGGAAACTCGCAAGTAAAGACCAATCCGGTAGATTGTCCGTTTACAAGCCTGGCGGCTTCAAGAACGGTCATCAACGGCTGATAAGCCTTGGTAGGATCGGTTGAAAAAATGTCGTTAATCGGGTCTGCCACCGGGTAGGTTGCAACGAAACCGGTTCTGGAAGGTTGTCCTGTCATGTAACAGGAGGTAGTAGGCGCCGAATCGCCTATGGGAGCATTGGATGAAAAAGTACGTACCGTCCCGCAAATATAGGGATCGATGTACAAGGCAGGATGGTCCGGATTCAACAACCAGTTGTACCACCGTGCAGCTGATACGGTGGCCAGCGAACAGCCATCGGGTATCATGACAATCACATTTTTAACCGGAGCAACCGGACGGTTCACCCGTCCGGTTGTCTGGTCAATTTGTTGCAGGACAAACGTTTTGTCGTTACTAACGGCCACAGCCGAAACCGGAAGAAATACCGGAAATATAAGAAGTACAAGCACTTGCAACTGCAAGAATGACCGCTTACCTGAACCGATTAGAAACGAAAAAGACGTTTTCACTACCACTATTACACGAATTAGATGTACATATTGATGAGTGATTCAAACATTTCTTGCTTTCCGCTGATTTGTTTGGGTTCACCCTGAGCCTTGGCATAGGCGTATACGTCTTCAAAAGAAAGCTTGCCTGCTTCAAACTCTTTACCCTTGCCTGCGTCGTAGGAAGCGTAACGGTCTGCCATCATCTTCTTGTAGGGAGATTTTTCCAAAATGTCAGCGGCTACAACTAATGCGCGAGCCATAGCGTCCATACCGGCGATGTGTGCAATGAACAAGTCATCCAAATCGGTAGAGTTGCGACGGAGCTTAGCATCGAAGTTCGTGCCACCACCTTGGAGGCCACCACCTTGCAAAATAACCATCATAGCCTGAACAAGTTCGTACAGGTTAATAGGGAATTGGTCGGTATCCCAACCGTTTTGGTAATCACCGCGGTTAGCATCGATAGAACCCAGCATACCTGCATCAACAGCGCATTGTAGTTCGTGTTCGAAGGTATGACCGGCCAATGTGGCATGGTTGACTTCAATGTTTACCTTGAAATCGTTTTCCAAACCGAAGGACTTCAGGAAGCCGATTACAGTTTCGGTATCCACGTCGTATTGGTGTTTCATGGGTTCCATGGGCTTGGGTTCGATCAGGAACACGCCTTTGAAACCTTTGGAACGTGCATAGTCACGAGCTTTGGTCAACATCGTACCCATGTGTTGTTTTTCACGTTTCATGTTGGTATTGAGCAAGCTCATGTAGCCTTCACGTCCTCCCCAGAAAACATAGGCCTTACCACCCAATTCGATGGTAGCGTCGATGGCATTCTTGATTTGAACCATGGAGCGGGCGGCAGCGTCAAAATTGGGGTTGGTGCTGGCACCATTCATGTAACGAGCGTGGCTGAATACATTGGCAGTACCCCACATCAATTTGATACCTGTTTCCTCTTGTTTTTTCTTGGCATAAGCAACGATGGCTTTCAAGTTGGCTTCGTAAGCATTGATGTCGTCAGATTCTTGAATCAAGTCGGTATCGTGGAAGCAATAGTAACCGATGCCTACTTTCTGCATGAATTCGAAACCGGCGTCCATTTTGTTCTTAGCAGCTTGCAACACATCTTTTTCACCAACCCAGGGATGATTTTGTGTACCACCGCCAAATTGGTCACCACCTTCTGCGCATAGGGTGTGCCACCAAGCCATACAGAAGTTGAACCAGTCTTTCATGGGTTTGCCATATACCACCTGATCGGGGTTGTAATAACGGAAGGCCATGGGGTTTTTGCTGTCCTTACCTTCGAACTTGATCTGGCCAATGCCAGGGAAAAATTCTTTAGATGCCATAATGATTTAATTTAAGTAATTGATTTATAAAATAAATTGGTTCTTTAAAAATAAAGCGTCTGTTACAGACATTGTTTCCAACGTTCATACGCATCACGGTAAATTTCGCGATGTTTGATATCAGGTTCAACCATCTGAAGTTTCCGCAAGGAGGCAAAAGCTTCCACGGGAGACTTGTAAATACCTGCACCTATACCGGCACCCATGGCAGCGCCAACGGAACCATCGGTATCGTACAATTCAATGGTAGCACCCGTTGTTCCTGCCAACGTGTCGCGGAAAATCGGGCTGAGGAACATGTTGGCCAAACCGGCGCGGATCAGGTTGGTTTGAATGCCCATATTGTTCATCACTTCCATACCATAAGCAAAACTAAATACGATGCCTTCCTGGGCAGCACGCAGCATGTCTGCTTTTCCGTGCAGGTTGAATTGCAAACCATGGATGGAACAACCTCTGTTCTCGTTACCGAGCAACCGTTCCGATCCGTTACCAAACGGCAGGATGGACAAGCCATTGGAGCCAATCTTAGCCGTTGCAGCCAAGTCGTTCATTGCCTCGTAACTCAGTTCAGGAGCCACGTTGCGTTTCATCCATGAGTTCAGGATACCGGTTCCGTTGATGCACAACAAAACACCGATACGTTCCAACAGGGGCCCTTTGCAATCGGCTGCACTCAAACCGGCCGTGTGGTTAACGTGGGCAAAACTGTTCACGCGCGATTGCGGATCGTATTCAGGACTGCCGTTTACGCCGTAAACAACACCTGAAGTTCCAGCGGTAGAAGCCACTTCACCCGGATTCAATACATTGAGTGACAACGCATTGTTTGGTTGGTCGCCGGCACGGTAGCTCACAGGAATACCTACTTTTAGTCCCAATTGAGAGGCTGCCGTAGATGTCAGTTCGCCTTGAACGGCAAACGTGGGCTTGATCGTTGGTATAAACGATGGATCAAAGCCGAAGTATTTCAACAATTTTTCAGAAACTTGTCCTTCCTTGAAATCCCAGAACATACCTTCTGAAAGACCGGAAACAGTGGTTGTACATTCACCCGTCAAGAGGGTGGCAATGTAATCACCGGGGAGCATCAGTTTGTAAATTTTCTCGTACACAGCCGGTTCGTTTTCCTTGACCCATGCCAACTTGGCTGCTGTAAAGTTTCCCGGGGAATTCAACAAGTGACTCAGGCACCATTCTTCGCCGAGTTCCTCAAAAGCACGAGCACCATAAGGCACAGCTCTGGAGTCACACCAAATAATGGAAGGCCTCAAAACCTGGTAATTCTTATCTACCAAGACCAATCCATGCATTTGATAAGAAATACCGATGGCGGCCACATCGTCACCGCTTGAACCACATTGCCTCAATACGTCGGCTGTAGCCAACTGAAGATTGTTCCACCAGCTGGATGGGTTTTGTTCAGCCCATCCCGGTTTGTGGGACAAAATGGTCATTTCTGTTTTCGGGTAGAAGGCGGAAGCCACCCGTTCTCCACTTTGCGCGTCTACCAAGGAAGCCTTGACGGACGAACTGCCAATGTCATAACCTAGCAAATACATGTTTAGTTTGTTTTTTCTGGTTTACTATTCTAATTATAAAAATTCATTGCAATTTCCATGGCAATCCTTAAATGATGGTTGATCGTTTTGGTTGAAATCCGCCATGGACTTTTTGAAACAGCTTCTTATCGAACCGGTAATAACGTCCGGACCTGTGAGAAACCTGTTGTTCAAATTCATCGAGTGGCACTACATACTCCATTCGACTCATTTTTTTCTGAAAATTGCGCACATCCATGATCTGGTCAAATAATTCCTCAAACAAGGTTCTCATTTGCGAGGCAGTGAATCGATTGGGAAGCAGATTGAACACAATGGAGGGATCCATCGCCACATACCGCCTAACCTCTTCCATGGCTTCCTGCAACACAAGGTTGTGGTCGAAGGCCAATTTGCCGACCTCCTTGACCGGTATCCACATCACCTGCATGGTGGTCGATTCAAAACGCACCTTGTCGTCAATGCGGATTAACGCCAAGTAGCCCACCGTAATAATCCGACCAATTTTTAACTGCACGGCATTTTCCAACCAATGCACGTCGCGCGGATGGCTGGTACGTGTTGGAGAGCCAAAGCTCTTGAATTGACGAAGGAAAATGGATTGTGAGGTGATCAACTCGTCAATCACCCGTTGGGCAGCATCATCGAGGTCTTCATTTGAATAAATCAAGCTGCCAGGCAGCTTCAGATCGCTGAATTCGTTCTCTCCCTCCATACCCGTACGCTTCAGCAACAAGACGTTGAAGCTGACACCATCGAACCCAAGCACGACGCAGTCGACGGAAACATAGGGGTAAAGTGTTTTTTCAGGCATTACATAAAACATTGAGCAGACAAAGATGTATAATCCCTTTATCAAATCCAACTATTTTTCAAAAAAAATAACATATATATTTGATTAACAGTTGTTTAGAAATTGTAATATATACAATAAGCGCATGGCTAAGTAGCCGAATAACAAGCAAGTAGGCAGCGTGTATTCCTGTAAAAATTACAATATGACAAGGGCAGGCTGTATCAACAACCTGCCCAATACCAGTAAAAAAAGCATCAATCAACTGATAGAAAGACTTCTATCTCCACAAATTCTCAGGATACACACCTTGCTTAACCAGTTGTTCCAATTTGGCAACGACGGTGGGTCTATCTTCGGCGTACGTCACCCCAAACCACTTTGAGGGTGTATCGAGCACCCGACAAGTAGCCACACCTGAAACAATCAAATTATTGACCACCAATGGAATATAGAACTCAGACTTGGCCTGATTGCCAAACTCATCCAAAAACGATTTGAAAGCTGTTTCTGAATGTTCAAAGTAATCGGGTGTGAACCCCCACATGTTCATGGATACGGGTGCATTTTCCTCAACCTCGCACAGCTGCCCCTCGTCATTTTTAAACTTAATGATACCATCAGTATCACGAATGATGTATGTTCTTTCCACCACTGTTTTCAGGTTTGAGGATGAGTCATTTTGACAGATACCTCTGGCAACAGAGCCGCTTTCAGATAAGGTATTACCCAAGCGGTATCCGACCATGCAATAGGTGTTCTTTTTGCCTGCTACCTCCTTGAGCCAGTCGGCCAGAATCTGAAAGCTTTCCTTTCCATAGAAGTCATCGGCATTAATAACGGCAAACGGTTCCTTGATTACGTCTTTTCCCATCAGTACCGCATGGTTGGTTCCCCAGGGCTTCACCCGTTCTGTCGGACACACGTACCCTACCGGTAAGTTTTCCAGCTCTTGAAACACTATTTCCACGGGAACATGTCCTTGGTATTTTGTGACAATTTTTGAGCGAAAGTCGGCTTCAAACGAATGTCGAACGACAAATACAACTTTTCCGAAACCGGCACGGACGGCATCAAAAATAGAATAATCCATGATGGTGGCACCACCGGGTCCGAGCCCATCCATCTGTTTAAGGCCACCATAACGGCTGCCCATACCTGCTGCAAGAACAAAAAGCGTTGGTTTCATTGAATATGCAAATTAACGTTAACTCTAACGGGCAACAAAAATACGATATAAAATCTGTAAAAAGAAAAGCGTATATTTGCGGCTCAACGAAAAAAAGCGACCTTATGAAACGAGTTGGTCATACATTCCGCATCACGTTATTCATCGTCCTTTTAGCCACACTAGCCAGCACTATGGAAGCCGCAGAAAAAAAGAACCTTGTATTGATTGAGACATCCTTGGGTAACATCAAAATCCGTTTGTACGATGAAACACCCCAACATCGTGATAACTTTTTAAAATTGGTCAAGACCCATTTTTACGACAGCTTGCTGTTTCACCGTGTCATTAAAGATTTTATGATTCAGGGAGGAGACCCTGATTCAAAACTAGCCTCCCGCGACAGCATGTTGGGTAGCGGTGGACCCGGTTATACCATTCCTGAAGAAATCAATCTCGACCTACTCCACAAACGGGGAGCCCTTTCTGCAGCACGTCTGTCTGATGAGGTCAACCCAACCAGGGCTTCTTCAGGGTCTCAATTCTACATCGTCTGGGGTAGAAAATACACAAGATCTGAGCTGATGGGCATGGAGAGCAGCAAGGTTGAAAATGCAAAAAAAGCGTACTTCTATCAACTAGCCACTGGCTTTCAGGATACGATTAAAGTCATGATCAAGAACGACGATCGCAAGGGCCTGCAGAAACTGCAAGAAGCGCTGGTTGCCAAATCCGAGATGGAATTCCAGCAACACCCAGAATATGGCAAATTCAGCGATGATGACATTAAAACCTACACCACCATTGGCGGCACACCCTTCTTGGATGGCGACTACACCGTTTTTGGCGAAGTTGTTGAAGGATTGGACGTTGTTGAGAAAATCCAAAACAGCAAGATCGGAAAAGCCGACAGGCCCTTGGAAGACATCCGTATGAAAATGAGTATTATCGAGTAACATTAAAAAGGATTTCCCGACCGGATACGCCATTCGGTCGGCCAACCATTGTTGGCTCGCTGACCGATATTTTTCATCCAGCCCAAGGCGTACCCCTCAAAACAAACAAGCACCCACCCCACCGGACATTCGGCGGGCAACACAAGTGCCTCACCCCGCAAATAGGCGATGGCCTGTCTCAGGTCAAGCTCACACGTTGAAACCACGTCTTGATTCAAGGCCGTGGATAAAGCCAACGACGGATGCGGGATAAAGGAGGCCCCCTTCATTTCTCCCATCATGATGCCTGCGTGAAGCACATGAAGTTGTGCGGAAACGCGCTCATAATCGTCACTCATTACCCTCGGCACTGCATACAGTTGCCCCTTGGAAGTACTGTTCCACACATAGGCATCCGGCTCAATGATATAACTCTTGACGGATGCGGGAATAGCCTTAATCGTGGTTCCTGTGGTATTTTTGTTTCGTTTGAGCGGGCGTTCATCGTAGGGTTGAAATGGTTTCTGCAACAAACACAGGAAAAAACCTTCCCCCTGCGTCTTGTGGGGCAAGAAGCGGTAAACGGAGAGGCCGGGACGTTGTTCGTCCAGCGATCCGATGACCCCCCACTCCTTTTCAATAGGAATCACTACCGGTTCAAGGTTCCACTCCTCCTGCAACCAGCCGACAACAGCCTCATCTTCCTCTGTGTTGTACGTACACGTGCTGTAGATCAAAAATCCCCCCGGTTTCAGGCATGACAAACTGTTCGTAAGAATAGTACGCTGACGCACTGCGCAGTGCCTCACCTGGTCGGGGGACCATTCTTTCACCGCTTCCGGATCCTTGCGAAACATGCCTTCACCCGAACAGGGCGCGTCCACCACCATCACATCGAAGAAATTTTCCAAGCGGGAAAAATCGGAGGGTTCGTTGTGGGTGACCACCGCATTGGGGTATCCCCATTTTCGAATCGTCTCCACCAACACCGAGGCCCGGCTGCGTATCACCTCGTTGGCCACCAACATCCCGCTTTCCGGCAAAAGCGACAGCAACAGCGTGCTTTTACCACCCGGTGCCGCACACAGATCGAGCACCTTGAGCGGAGCCGTTATTTCTTTCAACTGATTCAAGGCCACGCGAAAGGCCTGTTCCACAAACATGGAAGCAGCCTCCTGCACGTAATAATGACCCGCATGAAACAGGGGGTCGAACGTAAAGGAAGGGCGTTCTTTCAGGAAACGCCCCCATGACGACCACGGCACTTCGGCAGCAATAAGCGATTGCAAACAGGCCGGGCTTGTTTTTCGGGGGTTGAGACGCACACTCACGGGTGCCGGCGCTTCAAGTGCGTCCACCAATAAACCGGTTTGATCGCCCAACAGGGCCTCCATCTGAGTGACAAATGCGGCGGGTACTGCCATTTTCAGTTTGGTGCTAAGCCTGCAAAGATAATAAATTGTACTTTTGTGGCGTGTAACTCCTCGTGTATGGCTGGTGTTTTGTATTTATTCCCCGTGAACGTGTCGGATAGTCCCCTTGAACAGGTGCTACCCGATTACAACCGTCTTCTTTTGAACAACATTCGCACCTTCATCGTGGAGGACATCCGAACCGCCAGGCGTTTTCTTAAAAAATGCGAGCCCACGTTCGATATTGATGCCTGCACCTTTTACCCGCTGAACAAACACAGCACCCCCGAACAAATTGCTTCTTACCTGACTCCCTTGCTGGAAGGTAAAGACATGGGACTCCTCTCCGAAGCGGGATGTCCTGCCGTGGCCGATCCGGGTGCCGATATCGTGTCCATCGCGCAGCAAAAGCGCATCAAGGTGGTGCCGCTGGTCGGGCCATCTTCCATCTTGCTGGCCTTGATGGGCTCCGGTTTCAACGGTCAACGGTTTGCTTTTGAAGGCTACCTTCCGGTAGAAAAGGAAGAACGGATCAAGGCACTCAAACGGCTGGAGCAACGCAGTTGGTCGGAAGACACCACCTACATCTTCATTGAAACGCCCTATCGGAACACCAAGTTGATGGACGACATGGTAGCGACCCTCCGCCCACAAACGCGCGTCTGCGTAGCCTACGACCTCACCGGCCCCGACGAAAGCATCATCACCCTTACCACCTCCCAGTGGAAAAAGCAGCAACAGGAACTCTCAAAAAAGCCCTGCATTTTCCTTATCTATAAAGGATAAATCTTGCCTTCTTGTAACATGAATGTGTTTCCGTTTCGCTGACATAGGCACAAACACACTCATTGAAACACTACCTGATTATACTTGAACTACCCAAATGATCGGGGTGGAAATAATACTGGTTGTATTTCTCGTCTGAGGCAATGACGTATGACCAGAAGCCCACACCGTTGTTGTTCGTACCTTTGTACGGCACGTTGAGCGAGTCGAAGCGGGTCTTCACTTTGGCGGTCAGGTCTGCATATTTTGAGGTGTAGTCCACCACCCCTGTGCCGGTGGCCTTGACGTTGGTCAGGGGGTTGTTATTCGCTGAACCCGTGCTGCGCGAACTGCAAAGCTGAGAGGCAATGCGCTGTGAGCCGATATAGAAGTGCTTGCTCATCTGCATGCCGTTGCTGATCACCGTGTACGGGTTCACATAAATCGTGTAGACGCTCGTGCCCGTGCGGGAGCCACTCGGCCTGCCGTTAACCAGCACACCTTCGCCATCACTTGTCTGCTTCAAAACCCGTTCGCCTGAGGCGTCGTACCAGTAGTTGCTCACAGCGCCGTTGTCGCTCACGCCTAGCAGGCGGTTCTCCTCGTCCCACAACAAACGTCGTGTGTTGACTAAGTTCTCACGACCGTTGGCCTCCATGCGCGTAGTGTGGATGTTCACCAGGTTGCCGTTGGCATCGTAGTCGAAGTCCTGACGACCCGGTGTTCCCACCGGCTATTTCTGTTTATTTCTTATACTAAATCCGTCATCAATATAGTAATATTTTGTATAGGACCTTTCAGCATCACCTTTATACTCCCTATAGTTAACGGAAATATTACTAATATCATTTATTTTTGATGAGAAAGTTATAGAATCGCCGTAACCGCCCGCGATAGGTAATGATGAAATCATTTTTCCATCTAATGTAAACGTAGATAAAATGAATTCACTTCTCTGCTTATCAACATCATCGGTTAAAAAACCTCTATAATAAATTAATATCCAAAAATTATTATATTTCTTTTTCCCAATGTATTTATATTCGAAATACTCTTTAAATTCCCAATACGAGTCACCTTTTTCACGAAGATATTTATTATAATCAATTTTAGATATGTTTATTATTTTATATTCATTTTTCCTTTCTCTTTCTGCAAGAAGTTCAGTAGGGTTTGCAGGAAATGAAAAACTAGAATATTTTAATAGAAATGTTTGAAATTCTTTATTAATTGACTGACCTAAACAGTTTGAGAACACTATTAATAGTAGAATGATAATATTCTTTTTCATAAATCAGATTATTTGTATTTATTCTTATCTAATACTTGTTCCAACCATCATTTTACCATTGTTTATATGATCGCCTTCTAATCTACCATTTACAACCTTGAATTGATTTGAAGGAGAGGTTCCTTTGCTTTGATATTTTGTACCAGGATCAAAAAATAAAAAAGAAGTCGATGTTACTTTTCCATTTATTATATTTTCTTTTTTCCCTTGTACAACCACAAAATGATCTCCCATATTATCGGCACTTTGAGATCCATTACGAAAATCCACATTTACTTTTGTTGCACTACCAAGATCTATCGCTTTACTCATATTATTTATTGCTTTTGTTGATGCTCCATTAGCAGTACCCGCTCTACCACCACCTGCATTGTTTACAATTTGTATCATTCCATTACTTGTGTCACCATTTTTGGACAGCATCGCATCACATGCTTTATTACATGCCTTATCTGCAGGTGTTCCGTTCCAATCAGATTTGCTATACTGTGAAACCCATTGATCAGTTGACATTGTATTTGTAGTTATAGAGGTTGCCTTGTTTTGAGTATAAGTGACTGACATACCCTCGCCAATATTCTGTGTATACGTTTCACCAATATTCGAATACGTTTGACCATTATATTCAACTGTTTTTGCATTTCCATTTTGCCAAAAAACAGCACTTTTTCCATTTCCTCCTTGATGTTGAAAATAGTCTCTACCATCCGGATCCACAAACTTCACTGGGTTGTTTTCGCAGTATACGTAGGAAGAGACATTCGGGTATTTTTCCGCCAAGGGATCCACGCTGAGCCAGAGGCTGAGGCGGGGGTCGAGGTAGCGGGCGCCATAGAAGTACAGGCCGGTTTCTTCGTCCAACTCTTTGGCGTTGAATTTGTAGGGCGTGTCGTAGGTGGTGGTGCGTTCGTCCAAGAAGACCTCACCGAAGGGCACGTACTCTAGGTGCTGTACCATTTGTTTGGCATAGTTAGTAATTATACTTGAACTGCCCAAATGATCGGGGTGGAAATAATACTGGTCGTATCTCTCGTCTGAAGCAGCGACGTATGACCAGAAGCCCACACCGTTGTTGTTCGTGCCTTTGTAAGGCACGTTAAGCGAGTCGAAGCGGGTCTTCACCTTGGCAGTCAGGTCTGCATATTTTGAGGTGTAGTCCACCACCCCAGTGCCGGTGGCCTTGACGTTGGTCAGGGGGTTGTTATTCGCTGAACCCGTGCTGCGCGAACTGCAAAGTTGAGAGGCAATGCGCTGTGAGCCAATGTAGAAGTGTTTGCTCATCTGCATGCCGTTGCTGATCACCGTGTACGGGTTCACATAAATCGTGTAGACGCTCGTGCCCGTGCGGGAGCCACTCGGCCTGCCGTTAACCAGCACACCTTCGCCATCACTTGTCTGCT
>Ga0302288_1000259_pt1 | contig 46557 bp, 31 predicted proteins | sample III_Fen_N1_1_FD_194549 | JGI IMG/M metagenome (GOLD analysis project Ga0302288, IMG submission 194549) | Peat permafrost microbial communities from Stordalen Mire near Abisko, Sweden - III_Fen_N1_1 | ecosystem: Environmental > Terrestrial > Soil > Wetlands > Permafrost | place: Sweden: Abisko...
TATGTTAGAAATAAAAAACTTACACGCCAACATCAACGGCAAAGAAATTATAAAGGGATTAAGTCTCACCGTTAACGCGGGTGAAATACATGCCATCATGGGACCAAACGGTGCCGGCAAGTCAACATTATCATCGGTACTGACAGGAAATCCTGCATTTACAGTTACCGAAGGGCAGGTTACTTTCAACGGTAAGAATCTGTTGGAGCTAACCCCCGAAAATCGTTCACGCGAAGGTATTTTTCTGAGCTTTCAGTATCCGGTGGAAATCCCCGGTGTAAGCATGGTCAACTTTATGCGTACAGCGGTGAATGAACATCGTAAATATAAAAATCTGGATCCCATTTCAGCTACCGACTTTCTGCGACTAATGCGCGAGAAAAAAGAATTGGTGGAAATGGACAACAAACTGGCAAACCGTTCGGTAAACGAAGGTTTCTCTGGTGGTGAGAAAAAGCGCAACGAGATTTTTCAAATGGCCATGCTGAATCCTCTTTTGTCTATCTTGGATGAAACCGATTCAGGTCTCGACATTGATGCTTTACGCATTGTTGCCAACGGGGTAAACAAACTGAAAAGTCCTGATAATGCAAGTATTGTCATTACCCACTATCAACGTCTGCTGGATTATATTATTCCTGATTTTGTACACGTATTGTACGACGGACGTATTGTGAAGTCGGGTGGCAAAGAACTGGCCTATGAGCTGGAAGAAAGAGGTTACGACTGGATAAAGAAAGAAGTTGAGGAAACCGCCATCTAAGTTCCTCATAAGGAATGTAAAGAAAAATTGTACAAATGGAAAACAAAACTATAATAGCCGAAACTAACTCAAAAAGCCCCTCTTTGGGAGGGGTTGGGGAGGCTTCGTATATCGACTTATACAAACAACATCACGAAAGCATAAAAAAACATTCGGCTGCGGTGATGAACGATTCTCGCGACGCATCCTTTGCGCTGTTCGAAGAGTTACGATTTCCTACAACAGCGTTGGAAGACTATAAATACTCCGACCTTAAAGCGGCTCTTGCTATTGATTATGGCTTAAACATTAATCGCATTCCTATTCCGGTAAATCCGTATGATGTGTTTAAATGCGATGTGCCGGGCATTCAATCTTACCTTTTCTTTGTGGTAAATGATGCGTTTTATCCAACCATGGATGCGAAAGCGTTAAAACTTCCCGAAGGAGTAATTATAGGTAGCCTGAAAGAAATTGCTGAAACACGTCCGGAATTATTAAAAGAATATTATGGCAAGCTAAGCACTTCCAAAAAAGATGGATTGGTTGCTTTCAACGGTGCTTTTGCTCAGGATGGATTCTTTATGTACGTACCAAAAAATGTACAACTGACTAAACCTGTGCAACTGGTGAATATTATGCGTTCAGACGTCGATTTTATGGCGAATAGTCATAACCTGATTATTCTGGAAGAAGGCGCTAAAGCTCAATTATTGGTATGTGACCATACAGTGGATGAAGTTCGTTTCTTATCCAACCGCGTCACCGAAGTGTTTGTGGGCGAGCATGCTATTTACGAACATTACAAACTCGAAAATACACATACCAAAACCACCAATCTTTCTACATTGCTGATTGATCAACGTGCTTCGTCGAATGTGATAGCTAATGTAATCACGTTGCACAACGGTGTGACCCGCAATACGGTTGAAATAGATTTGGATGGCGAACATTGCGAAACACAGCTTTGTGGTATGGTGATTGGCGATAAAAACCAGCAGGTTGATAACTTCACCTCCATCATTCATAACAAGCCAAATTGCAATAGTCACGAGCTCTTTAAATATGTGTTGGATGATTTTGCAAAAGGTGGATTTACAGGAAAATTATTGGTGGCTAAAGATGCACAGAAAACTACTGCATTCCAGACAAACCGAAACATATTGCTGAATAAAACAGCTAAGATGCGTACCAAACCACAACTCGAAATTTATGCCGACGACGTAAAATGTTCCCATGGAGCCACCATTGGTTCGTTGGACGAAACGGCCAAGTTTTACATGCAATCGCGGGGCATTTCCGAACCCGAAGCACGCCTGTTGCTGATGTTTGCCTTCACCAATGATGTGATTGAATTTATCCGCATTCCGGCATTGCAAGACAGAATAAAAATGTTGGTAGAAAAACGCCTGCGTGGAGAATTATCCAAATGTGAAGGCTGTGTGATTTGCCAATAATAACAACCAGAATATATAGTTCCCGCAGATAAAAGCAGAAATTACATCTGTGGAAATCCGCGGGAAATTTATTTAAAACCATGTTACTCAGTAAAACCGAACTAAAACAGAAATTCCAACAACCTTTGCCAGGTAAAAATTCTCATCTGAAAATGTCGCCGCCAAACAGGGCAAAAGAGCTTTTAGGGATGCAAGAACAGATGAATTTAGCCAGACAAAGTGCTATAATGGTTCTGTTGTTTCCTGTCAACGATCAACTCAAAACAGTTTTTATAAAACGTAGCGAATACGATGGAATGCACAGCGGTCAGATTGCTTTTCCGGGAGGGAAAAAGGAAAAAACAGATCAAAATTTTGAAGAAACGGCTCTACGGGAAACTTTCGAAGAAGTAGGCGTAAAAGCCGATGATATAGAGGTAATAGGGCAACTCTCCGATTTGTTTATTCCGCCAAGCAATTTCATAGTGAAACCATTCGTCGGGTATTGCACCAGGCAACCTGCATATAACATAGACAGGAAAGAAGTACAATCAGTTATCGAAATAGATTTAGCTGATTTTTACTCGGAAAACCGTATCTTTGAAAAAGAATTTAGGTCGGGAACATCCGGACAAACAATCAAAGCACCATACTTTGACATTATGAACATTGAAATATGGGGAGCAACAGCTATGATAACAAGCGAATTACTGGACGTATTAAATTCCTAGCTGTTTCCAAAATACTTATCTAAAGAATAAATTATATACTTAGGTATTTTCGCGCTGATCAATTATTCAGTATCGGATTTACAAAAGTTTTCCGACTTATATTATAGCCATAACTTAAAAAAATCCAACATTGAATACTTTCATTCGTCTCAATAAATTTATCAGCGACAGCGGAGTTTGTTCTCGTCGTGAAGCCGACAAATATATCGAACAGGGTCATGTTTTTATCAACGGGCGAAGAGCAACTGTTGGAGCTCAGGTTTCCAAACACGATAAGGTTACATTAAACGGCAATTTGATTGAAGCCAAAGAAGGTACTGACTTTGCATTTCTGGCATTCAACAAACCGGTTGGTATCATAAGTACCACTGAGGTTGGAGTAAAAGGCAGTATTATTGATTATATCGGTTACCACGAGCGTATTTTCCCTATCGGCAGACTCGACAAGGAATCTCAGGGTTTGATTTTTCTGACCAACAACGGAGATATTGTCAATAAAATTTTACGTGCCGGCAATAAGCACGAAAAAGAGTATCTGGTTACGGTTAATAAACCCATTACCGATGAGTTCATTCTCAAAATGGGTGCTGGAGTTCCAATTCTTGGCGAAATGACAAAAAAATGCAAAGTAGTAAAAGAATCCGTATTTTCATTTCGTATAGTTTTAATTCAGGGGCTAAATCGTCAGATACGTCGAATGTGTGAATATTTTGAGTATGAGGTGCTAAAGTTGGAGCGTATCCGTATTATGAATATCAGTTTGAAAGGCATACCGCCTGGCGAATGGCGACAACTACAACCGGAAGAAATGACTCAGATAATGACTGCCATTGAAAATTCATCTTCTACTGTAGAGCCGGGAACAAAGAGTAAAGAACAAAGAGTAAAGAGCCAGGAACCAAGACAAAAAACTCCGGAGCGTGGAAGTCAAAGTTCCAAATCAACCAAACCCGATCGGTCATCTAATCCGAATCCAAAATCCAGAGAATTGCGTGGAAATTCGAGCAGTTCAAGTGGTAAAAGAACCGGCTCTCCAAAATACATTAAACCCTCATCGGGTGGAGGGAACAGGGGAAATGGGAAACCAACAAAAAGATAAAACGACTGTTTCGATAGACTAAACAGCTACGGATTTGATCCATCAATTGGTTGACTTCCTCCATCAAGCGAAATTGCTACTACCGCCACTGAGACGGCAAGAGTCCATCCCATAAACTTTCCAAAGCCGGTAGACTTACTTATGTAGAACTGATCAGACTGTATGTTGCGGGAAGACGGACCATTCGTTGTTTGAAAAATTTCGGAAATCCAAAAGGAATTATCAAAAAATACAGGAGAAGATAAATCCTCATGTGTAGTCAGTGAGAGAATACTCCTGAAATAAATAGGTGTATTATTCTCATTGTACAAATGTATATTGCCGGTGTCTTTTACAGGACTCACCGAATTTGTAGAGTCAAACGGAGTAGGGTCTATAAACTGATTTACCAACACATTACTTGAAACCGTTACGGATGAATTCGGTGCTATAGCGTTTATCTGATCATCGCTATAGAATGAACCATCTTCCTGAATGTCGTTGATTATTAAAGTCGTTTTGCCCCAATCGATATAAACAGGCTTATTTAGTTTATTCTCAATTGTTATTTTGGTAGCAAAGTTCTGACCCGAAAAATTGTATTTTATTTTAAAAGAATCAGTTTCCTGAACGAATTCTTTTATTTCATTTTTCTTCAGATTACTATCAATGTAAACGTATTGATAACTTGTGCAGCCGCTAAGGAGTATCAAACAACCAACTCCAAGAAGAAAAAGAGTCAGTCGTCTATTGCTTCTTTTTTGAAATGGATTTAGTGCTTTCATGAGTATCAAAGTTGTGAGATATTATTAAATACAAAAACCTTGCTACAAAGCTACAAAAAAGATTGGCATTCAGTTACACTTGTTACTGGTTTTATTTAATTAATTTCAATCTTTTTCGTCTAGTTTCTTTTCAATTCTGCTATCAGGGATTAACCACAAAACAGCAATAGCCACAATAATGCAAATTGAAAATTCCCGATATACAAAAGCAAGAGCCACGGCTATGGCATATCCGATTATTGAAACGAGCCCCTTAATGTCTTTTCCAATAGCAGTCGATAAAACAGAATCTTTCCCATGAACATGAATAATCGTTTTCGAGAGTATAAAGTAAGCTACACCCGACATCATTAATATAAATGAATAGGCAGCTACCGGCAACCTGTCAAAATGATTCTCACCGGCCCAGGCAGTTACAAACGGGATCAACGATAACCAGAAAAGCAAATGCATATTTGACCACAAAATAGCTCCGTTTACCCGCTTAACGGTATAAAGCAAATGGTGATGATTATTCCAATAAATGGCAATGTAAATAAAGCTTATGACGTAGCTTATAAACTTGGGTGCAAGAATGTAGAGCGACTGCCAATCTGAGCCGTTGGGAATTTTAAGTTCCAATACCATGATGGTAATAATTATGGCAATTACTCCGTCGCTAAAAGCTTCTAATCTGGTCTTATTCATTTGCGGTGTAATATTATACAAACAACAACGAATATGCAGATTGTGTTTTGTAATTGTCAAAAAATCTCAGAATCAGAAATTGTAGAATAAAAAAATTCCCTTGCAAACATTTGTTTACAAGGGAATTGATTGTTGTCTTACTAAGATTCGAACTTAGACAGGCAGATCCAGAAACTGCAGTGCTACCATTACACCATAAGACAATTTTTATTAGAACGTTCAGAATTCTGGTTTCTGAAAAGCTTTGCGTGTCAAAATTACAAAAATATTTTTGTCTTGACAAATCGAAAGTTGAAAAAAACGGTTGAAATCCATTTCTGAATTTCAACCGTAATGGTTGAGTTGTCTCACCAAGACTCGAACTTGGTCAGGCAGAACCAAAAACTGCAGTGCTACCATTACACCATGAGACAATCGTTTGGGCTCTATTTCTAAAGCGGTGCAAAGATACGAATTTTTTCTTTCCGCCAAAACCTTTTTGAAAAATTATTCCGAAATTGCCTGATTCAGCTTACTCTGCAATGAGCAAATAATAATTTTTCTTACCTTTTTGAACCAATAAATATTTGTTGTTGAGAAGCTTTGAGCTATCCACTACTTCATCTTGATTTACAAGTTTTTCTTTGTTAATGCTCACTCCGCCGGACTGCACCAGCTTACGCATTTCGCCTTTCGAAGGAAAAACAGTTGCTTTCTCGGTCAATAAGTCGATAGCTTTAACGCCATTTTCAAGTTCAGCTTTGGAAATAGTGAATTGCGGAACACCATCAAACACGGCAAGAAGTGTGTTTTCATCCAATTTTTTTAATGCATCGGAAGTCGCATTTCCAAATAAGATATTTGACGCTTCAACAGCGGCGTTGTAATCTTCTTCGGAATGAACCATGATAGTAATATCGTGAGCCAGTTTCTTTTGAAGTTCACGCAAATGTGGAGCCTGGCGATGACGCTCAATAAGCTCTTCGATTTCCTGTTTTGACATAAATGTAAAAACACGAATATATTTCTCTGCATCAACGTCGGCCGTATTCAACCAAAACTGATAGAAAGCATACGGAGTGGTTTTTTCAGGATCAAGCCAAACATTGCCCGATTCGGTTTTCCCGAATTTCCCGCCATCGGCTTTGGTAATCAGGTTAATTGTTAATGCATACGCTTCGCCACTTGTTTTGCGACGGATAAGTTCAGTTCCGGTAGTGATATTTCCCCACTGATCCGAACCACCCATTTGTAGCTTGCAGTTCATATTTTCATACAGCCAATAGAAGTCATAACCCTGAACCAACTGATAGGTAAATTCGGTAAATGACATACCATCGCGACTTTCGCCGGTCAACCGTTTTTTTACCGAGTCCTTAGCCATCATGTAATTGACAGTAATGTGTTTCCCGATATCACGAATAAAAGACAGGAAAGTTTGTTCTTTCATCCAATCGTAATTATTCACCATTTCTGCCTTATTAGCCGATTCGGTTTCGAAATCGAGAAATTTGGCAAGTTGTTTTCTTATTCCAGCCAGATTTTTTTCCAGTGTTTCTTCATTCAACAGATTGCGTTCCTGCGATTTTCCCGAGGGGTCACCAATCATTCCCGTAGCACCACCCACCAATGCAATGGGTTTATGACCGGCAAGCTGAAAGCGTTTCAAAAGGAGAATCGGAGCAAGGCTTCCGATATGCAGCGAATCGGCAGTAGGGTCAAAGCCAATATATGCAGATGTAACTTCCTTTGCTAATTGCTCTTCGGTTCCGGGCATCATGGTATGAATTACTCCACGCCATTCGAGATCTTCGATAAAATTCATTTTCTATATCGTTTTGTATTTATTATCAACTGTTTCTTTTTTGAACGTGCAAAGATACTACTTTTTAGTTTTACGAACAATAATAAATTCACCAACTCAGCTTGCTGAATTTTAAGACTTAAATTATTCCGGACACATTCATTGATTAAGTAATTTTTACTACTTTCGCTTTTATTATATCGAAACTTATTTGCATTATGAAATTAAATAAATACCTGTTTATAAGCTTTTTGGCTGTGTCACTCGTTTCGTGTAGCCATAAAACATGGACAATCACGCAAGCAACTTCAACAAAAATATCCATTGACAGCAGTACTGAAGCCATTGCCGACAAGAGTTATGAAACGTATTTGCAACCTACGAAACAGAAAATTGATGCCGAAATGAATGTGGTTATAGGTCAGGCGGCGGAAACAATGAAAGGTCATGGACCTGAAAGTTTGCTGTCAAACCTTAGTGCCGATGTATACAGGCAAGCTGCAACTGATTATTTAGGTTCGGTGGTAGATATTTCGATAGTGAATATGGGGGGATTGCGCACCGTGGTTACTGCAGGAGATATTACCATTCGAAAAGTGTTTGAACTAATGCCATTCGAAAACGAATTGGTAATTATATGGCTGAGGGGTAACAAACTGAATGACTTGCTTCAGTATTTTGCCAGCATGGGCGGTGAAGGTGTTTCGGGATTACGCATGGAAATAAAACAAAGGAAAGCGGTAAATATAACTATCGATGGTAAACCGCTGGATACTACAAAACTGTACAGCATTGCCACTAACGATTATCTGGCAGGCGGAAACGACAAAATGTTTCAACTGGCTCAAAGCGAAAAGAAAATAATCACCGGCATTAAAATTCGCAATATGCTACTCGACTACATCAAGAAGGAAACAAATAAAGGAAATAAAATTCAATCGAAACTGGATGGAAGAATCAAGATAACAAACCCCTAACCTATAAAGGGGACTAAGATTAGCACGTTCTACACAAACCATTCACATAAATTCATATGAAAAAACAACATACATATTTAAAAATCAAAAGTAACTTCAGTTCCCCTTTAGGGGCTAGGGGTTTTCTTTTGTTGTTCGCGTTTATATCAGTTTCTGCTTTTTCTCAACAAAAAATCAAGCTGGTTATACTCCATACCAACGATACGCATAGTCAGGTGGAATCAACCGAAAAATCGACTCTGAAAACTTCCGACATGGGTGGTTATGCCCGCCGAATGGGTGAAATAAGTCAAATCAGAGAGCAGGAAAAGAATGTATTGTTGGTAGATGCCGGTGATTATTCACAGGGAAGCCCATACTTTAATTTCTTCAACGGACGTGTGGAAATTGACGCAATGAACCGTATGAAATACGATGCAGGAACACTAGGGAATCATGAATTTGACAACGGCATTGACACCCTGGCGGTGGTTCTGAAAACGGCTCGATTCCCCCTGATCAGTTCCAATTATAATTTTGGCAAAACGGCTTTATCCGGTATAATAAAACCATACATTGTTTTGCAACGAGCCGGATTACGCATAGGCATTATGGCACTTGATGTGAATCCGGAAAGCCTTATATTCGAGAAAAACTATAAAGGCATGGTATACGAAGATCCGATTCTGAAAGCCAATGAGATTTCCACCTTGCTGAAAAAGAAAGAAAAATGTGATGTAATTATTTGCTTGTCGCACCTTGGCGCCAACATTACAGATGGTGTGGTAAATGATTTTGAAATTGCGCGCAAAACCCGCTATATCGATGTGATTATAGGTGGACACTCGCACAGCATGATAAACAATACGACCGAAAAAAATGCTGCAGGAAAACCAATCGTAATAGCTCAGGTAGGCAAAAGCGGATTATATCTGGGTAGGGTGGAGTTGGAGCTGGAGAAAAAATAGTTTTTGCTTAATTTATTGGCAGGATTTTTGTTGAAATTCAATTGATTGATCAAACCTGTAATATTTGATTCGCAATGAAAAAACTTCTACCTGTATTGCTTGCTTTTTATGTGACAATGAGCTTTGCACAAACTTCTACCTCAGATACCGTTGGCGGTAACCTCACTTTCAGCAGACGCGGATTTTTGGGCGATAATCAACTTTACATCAATCAGTTTCAAACGCCTCCCTTGTTGAAAATGGATAAGTTCTATCGGATGAAATTATCCGATATATCGCTCCAAACACCAACTTTCAATATTCCTGCGCTTTCGTTCAGATACACTCCTCAGATTAATCTGACCGATAATTTGTACAATCAATATGCTGTTAATGACTGGAGCTGGATAAATACTTCACGCACCGCGAATAACTATTATGGCTTGGGTGGTGTGTATATGGTTGGTGCCAATTACAATATGAAACTTGGAAATTTCGGCATTCTGACCGGTGGTGTTTTTGCTTCGAAATATAATATATACAATAATTTTGGCAGCAGTGCAGGACTGAATGGGAATCTCAAAATAAGGTTGACTGACCGTATTAGCATAAATACTTTTGGGCAATATTCCACCGGTGGAGCTAAAAACGGAATACCTCCCTACCTATCCACAATGTACCCCAACTCATTTTATGGCGGATCTTTTGAGTTTAAAGTCACCGACAAATGGGGCATTATAACCGGTGCTGAACAAGAATTTGATGTTTTTTCCCGAAAATGGGTGACACGCCCATTTATTATGCCGGTATTTTATGGACATTGAATAAAATTATATACGTAGTTTCCAATATCTAATTTTCATTTGCCGGCATAAGCCATTTTCATTGCGGGAGGATATTAATTGACAGCGATAAAATTGCACATAAAACAGAAGCCACCGAATGAACTTAATCATCCGGTGGCTTTCTTATAACTGTAAACTGTCAATTATCAACTGTCAATTGATTAAAGGCTCTCGCCAAAATCAGTTTTGAATTTTGCCATCAATTTTAGTGGCCAGTCGCTGGTTGGTTCCAGTCCACCCATGAAAAACCGGAGCACCGGTGGTTCATAAACGAATTTCAATCCCCCTATAAGTTGGCGATTGTCATACAACCAGGTAAGGCGGTCTTCCACATATTTTATTTGCGATAAGGTGAATACGCGTCGAGGTACTGCCAACCGAAGCAATTCCATATCAGCATACGTTTCGTTGCCTTCTTCGTCGCGTTGGTTAGAGATTGAACCACGTTCCATGCCGCGTACACCCGAAATAAGGAATAGGGCAGCAGCCAGAGCACCGGCAGGATATTCTGTTTGCGGAATGTGCGCACAAACCTGCATGGCATCTACGTGAGCACCGAGCACACCTGCTGGTTTGATCATTGGAACGCCCTTTGCATCTAACGAATCAACCAGGTATTTAATAAAATTGGGGCTTTGGCAAATCATAGTTTCGTCCAATGTTTCATAAAGACCAACTGCCATTGCTTCAATTTCGCGAATAGAAATACCACCGTAAGTCAGGAATCCTTCATAAAGAGGCACCAATGCTTCAAGTTCCTTCATTATTTCAGGTCTGTCGGTACACATTCCACCACCACGTGAAGAACTTATTTTCCGGGCAGAAAAATAGCATAAGTCTGCTAACGCTGTCATGGTTTTAAGAACAGTACCCATGTCGGAGTTCTTGAACTCTTCTTCACGTTTCAATACCAGATAAGCATTTTCTCCCAATAAACTACAGTCAAGAACAATACGAATGCCATATTTGTCGGCTATTGCGCGTACATCGCGTAAGTTTTGAACCGAGAAAGGTTGTCCGCCAATCAGGTTAGTGGATGCTTCCATACGAATAAACGGTATGTTGGCAGCACTATGGCGCTTGATAACTTCTTCCAGTTTTTCAATATTCATGTTTCCTTTAAACGGATGATCGGAATTTACCACATAAGCTTCATCGTAAAGCAATTCCACAATTTGTCCGCCCTTGTCGGTAATATGAGCCATGGCGGTAGTGAAGTGGTAGTTCATCGGAACGAGACTTCCTTTTTTTACATAAGCTAAAGCAATGATGTTTTCGGCGGCCCTACCTTGATGAACAGGCAACAGGTATTTTTTGCCCAATACATCCTGTACTGCTTTTTCCAGACGATAGAAACTTTGTGAACCTGCATACGCATCGTCGCCCTGCATCATAGCGGCAAGTTGATTGTCACTCATGGCGTTTGTGCCGGAGTCGGTGAGCATGTCGAGGAAAACGTCTTTGGTACTAAGTCGGAAAGTGTTGAACCCACCCTCGTAAAGTGCTTCCAGACGGCGTTCGATGGGTACTAAGTGTAATTTTTGTACAATGCGTACTTTGTGCAACTCCAATGGAATGTTTTCTCCACTGTAAAATTTGATTTCTTGCATGGCGTTAGAGAATGATTTTTAAATTGTATGATTTATTTATGACTGTTTCTTTCAAAAAAATCAGCGTGCTTCGATTAATCAGCGTGCATTTTGAATAAATATACCTGTTTTATTACAGATTTAAAGTTTGTGACAGGCAAAGGTATGAATATTTTTAAAAAAACAATGAATAGATAAAGGAATGACACAAAAACGGCATAATCTCCGATACGTTTAATACGTATAAAGATATTTTCAACCCGGATTAATTATTAGTTGTTTTGCAAAGAATGAGCTAATGACTCCATGAGGATAACTCCACAATTCGTTTGTTCAATGATTAAAAAATGCTATTACTTACAAATACATTTTCGACTCAATAATTTCTGATGCTGAATCAGGTTTATTATCAAGAATATTTGACGTTAATGTGATTATTTAGCAAAGAAGTGTTATTCTGCTTTTGCAATAAAATATGTTCTGTAATATGTTTTACGAACGTTATTTCAGTCTCGTATTTGTCAAAAAAGTATAAGTTTAGCCGACATTTTTGGCAATCAAGCCAGCCAACACCAATATTCGTAGAAAAAGTATCATATAAGGCTAAAATAATATAGTTTTTATCGTTTCTGATAGTATACTTTTGCAATGTCGGAATATGTCAATTCCAACAATAATTAACCTTTTAATATTAAATTTAATTCCATGAAAAGAAAAATCAATTTTCTATTGGTATTACTCCTGTTTGGAGTATGTTTAGTTTCTGCCCAGCAGCAACCTGCTGTTTCAGGAGTTGTAACTGATGCAAGTGATGGTAGCCCAATGATTGGGGTGTCAGTTCTTGTAAAAGGAACGACGAAAGGGACAATTACTGACGTTAACGGTAAGTATACCCTTAATGCTCTTCAAGGATCTAAGCTTATTTTTTCATACATTGGTATGAAAAAACAAGAAGTCTTTGTTAAAGGCGCTATTATTAATGTAAACCTCGAATCAGACTCTAAGGTGTTGAATGAGGTTGTAGCAGTTGGTTATGGAACCATGAAAAAAAGTGATCTCTCTGGTGCATCTGTTACAGTTGGAGAAGATAAACTTAAAGGTTCAATTATCACTAATATGGATCAGGCGTTACAAGGTCGAGTTGCAGGTGTTACTTCTGTTCAGACTTCAGGTGCCCCAGGATCTTCAGTCTCTATTCGGGTTCGCGGGCAAAGTACTATTAATTCTGGAGCTGAACCTCTTTATGTAATCGATGGTGTTCCTGTTCAAATTCATGGAAAATCAGGAGCCGATTACGGTTTAGGCGATGCTCTTGGTAATGGAACTGTTTCTACTATCTCTCCTTTGTCAACAATCAATCCTTCGGATATTGTTTCTATGGAAATTCTGAAAGATGCTTCTGCAACAGCTATTTATGGTTCACAAGGATCTAATGGTGTTGTACTCGTGACTACAAAACGAGGAAAAGCAGGTCAAGCAAAATTTACGTACGAAGGTATGTATGGTTTTCAACGTCAGGCTAAGCGTTTAGACGTCATGAATTTAAAGCAATTTGCCGAATATAGCAACGATATGGCTTCTGAAACTCAAGGACGCGATCAACGTGTTGAATTCCGCGACCCTTCTTTGCTTGGCAATGGAACTAATTGGCAAGATGCTGTATTTCAGACTGCACCGATACAAAGCCACACTATAAGTGCTCAAGGAGGTACAGAATTGGTGAAATATTTTGTATCAGGCTCGTATATGGGGCAGGATGGTACTATAAAAGGTACAAAATTCGATCGTTACTCTTTCCGTTCAAATTTGGATGCGCAACTAAAAAAATGGTTGAAATTAGGAGTGAATATGACTTATGCAAGTACAAATGAACGTTTAGGACTGGCAGATAGTGATGAGGGTATCATCAATATAGCCTTATTGTCAACTCCAGATGTGCCTATTTACGATGTTGATGGAAATTATACAAGCGTAAGTCGTGAAGGCGTTGCATCAAGAATTAATCCTATTGCTAAAGCATTGCAAGAAGATAATTTACTTGATCGGACATCGTTGAATGGTAATATTTATTTTGATGCAACTTTAATGAAAGGCTTAACTTTTCATACGGAATTTGCAATGGATAAAAGTGGCTCCACTGCAGAGCGGTTTTTACCTACTGCAACTTATGGAACATGGTCTCGCTCGATTAATAGTGATTCTTGGCAAACAAACCAAAGTCTATTTTGGCAGGTTAAAAATTATTTGACTTATGCAAAGGATCTTGGATTACATAAGATTACTGTTATGCTGGGTCAGGAAATGTCTGAATCATCTTACAAGTATCAAAGTATTTCGAATACTGGTTTACCGGATAATACAGTACACAACCCATATTTAGGAACCGGAACACCTCAAATTAATGCTGGATTTGGAAGTAGTGCTATGTCTTCGTTCTTTACTCGTGCCACTTATAACTATGCAGATAAATACTATGCTACTTACACATATCGTTATGATGGGTCATCTAAATTTGGGCCAAAAAATCGTTGGGCTCCTTTCCATTCAGTTGCAGGTTCATGGCGCTTCACAAATGAAGCATTTATGGATAATATGAAATCGATAATCAGTAATGGAAAATTGCGTTTAGGTTGGGGACAAACAGGAAACCAATTTATTAGTGATTATCTCTGGGGTGCAAAAATATCGAAAATGTCGACTGGTTTGGGTGTTGCTTATCGTCCAACAAATATTGCGAATCCGTATCTTAAATGGGAAACTCAAGAACAAACTAATTTAGGCATAGATCTTGGTTTTTTAGATAATCGTATTGAATTAACTGTAGATGCATATACTAAGACATCTAAGAATATGTTGATGCAAGTCGATTTGCCTTCGTACATGGGAACGGATGGAAACGTATCAAGTGCTTTGTCTGCTCCATATGGAAACATTGGATCGCTTCAAAATAGAGGGTTAGAATTTGCATTGACAACGCACAATATAAAATCGAATGATCTTCAATGGGATACAGAAGCTCAAATCTCGTTTAATAAGAATAAATTATTAGCTTTGACAGGAACCTCTGCTACTTCTATTGAAGGGTATGGACAATGGACTGATGTTGTGTCTCATACAGAAGTTGGTCAGTCACTTTACAATTTCTATGGCTACAAAGTTATAGGTGTTTATAAGGATAAAGCTGATATTTTGAATAGTGCTACTCCAGATCATGCTCCAGCTGATGGGAAATCGTGGAGTCGTACTAATACAACTTATGTAGGAGACTTGAAATACGAAGATGTCAATAAAGATGGGAAAATTGATGAAAATGACCGTACTAATTTAGGCTCTCCGATGCCAATTTTTACATTTGGATTTAATAATACAGTTCATTATAAAAACTTTGATTTGACTGTATTTATCAATGGCTCATATGGCAACAAAGTATTGAATTATTCTGCCATTAATCTATCAAGTATGACATCTATGTGGAACAATCAACTAGCCATAGTTGCAGACCGTGCACGCTTAGTTGAAATTAATACTGCTCAGACCTATCCATATGTCAATTCTACAGGTAAGACGGTGTCTAATTGGTATGATGATATTGATAATGTAAAAGTCGCTAATCCGGGTACTTCGGTACCACGTGCAATTCAGAATGACCCCAATAATAATACTCGAATATCAAGTCGATACATTGAGGACGGTTCTTATTTGAGAATAAAAAATATTGCGATAGGATATAATTTCGACAAGAAATTATTGAAGCCATTACATTTTGAGTCATTACGTATATATGCAAATATCCAAAATCTTTACACTTTGACAAAATATACTGGTTTCGATCCTGAAGTTGGTGCAAGCACAGCAAGTGGAAATGTTTATGGTTTAGATAATGGACGTTATCCTTCACCTCAAGTGTACTCTTTTGGCTTAAATCTATCATTTTAAATTTTAAAAATAATATGAAAAAACTAAATATAAAGAGTTTGGCGATTGCCTCTGTGTTATTAGTCGGGATGAGTTCGTGTTCTGACTTCTTAAATCGCCCAGCAGAAGATACATATACTACTGATGGGTTTTACCAAACAGATGCCCAATGTTTTCAAGGGGTAAATGCATTATATAACTCACCATGGTATGATTTTCAACGTGGATTTGTAAAAATTGGAGATGTGCTTTCAGGGAACATCTATTACGGTACTGATAATGCTTATCAATCTTTTGTTTTAAAATCAAGTGATTCCGATTTAAAAAATGCTTCAGCATCGTTATGGTCAGTAAACGCTTATTGTAATACTATTATTGAAAATATTGATTTAAAATCCGGATCGGCAGTAACTCAAACTACAAAAAATACTGTAAAAGGGGAAGCATTAGTATGGAAAGCCATGGCATACTTTTACTTGGTTCGTTGTTTTGGAGCAGTACCTATCATTCATAGCAATAGTGCAATTATTGCCAGTGGGACTTCTAATATTGTTTATAGAAATAAAATTGAAGATGTATATACTTATATTGTAAAAGATTTGGAGAAAGCTATAGAGTTGCTTCCTACAAAGAATGCAGATGGTAGAATTGACAGATACGGAGCCTATGGTTTATTAGCAAAAGTTTACCTGACAAAATCAGGTTATGGCTCAACTAATGGGACTCGTAATGCAGAGGATTTAGCAAATGCTGCTTTATATTCTAAAAAGGTTATTGATGAGAGTGGTAGATCTTTATTGCCTGTTTATTCAGACAATTTTCGATTGGCAAATAACTTCAATGAAGAAAGTTTGATTGCCTGGCATTGGACAATTGGTTCCCAATGGACTTGCCAGAATACCGAGCAATCCGATTTAGGACTAAATGGATTTGATGAGTTTGGTGATACGTGGGGAACTTGGGTAGGGTTAACTATTGATTTGCAAGATGCTTTTGGTGAAGATGCTTCAAGTTTGGTTCGTAATAATACAGATGCTCGTAGAAAAGCAACGATAATGATGCAAGGTGATCATTATGATTATTTTTGGACTGATAAGGGAGGCTTCGATTACGATTGGAATAAAACCACATCGAGTGACAAGGCATTGACTGTAACATATGGAAGTGCCACCGGCTCAAACTGTGTTAAGGATATTGTAGGAGATAATGCTGATCATGTCGCGGGATCCGGTATAGCATTAGCTCGTATGGCAACTGCTTTGAGTATGCATCTTTTACGCTTATCTGATGTGTATTTGATTTATGCAGAAGCTATTCTGGGAAATGGGTCTTCAACCTCAGATGCAGGTGCATTGAAAGCATTTAATGCTGTGCGTGGTCGGAGTGTTAGTAATTACACCGCAAAAAGCTCTATTACATTTGATGATATTTTTAGCGAACGCAGATTGGAGTTTGCTGGTGAAGGCGATTTTTGGTATGATTTTGTGCGGTTAAGTTATTATAAGCCAACCGAAGCAAAAGCCAGACTAGCAGCTCAAAACCGAGGTTATTGGAATGGGTTAGAAGATTATTATAAAGGAAAAACGGCTAAATCAACAGTTACGAAGACAGTTGTGAATATTCCAGAAAGTAATATCTTTTTTGCAATTCCCTTCCCGGATACAGACCAGTCAGCAAATCCAAATTTAGCTAAAGATCCTGTTTCATTTGACTTTAGTACGATTAGTTTCTAAAAAAAATAAGAATGAATATGAAAAACATATATAAATTAACAAATAAAATTGTTACAATGCTTATTGTATTAGCTACATTATTGATAGCGATACCTGCGTGTAATGATAATCCTGATGCTTATGTCACTACAGCTGGGACACCCGAAGTGTCATATGTTCGTATCCCTGATGCTCTTAGTAGTGATTCTTTGGTTACACATGCTTATATGGGGACAACGATTGCTCTTATAGGTAATAATCTGACGAGCATTAAGCAACTTTGGTTTAACGATCAACAAGCAGTACTGAATACCAGCTTAATTAAATCAACAGCGTTAATCGTATCAGTACCAAATACAATTCCTCAAAACATTACCAATACAATGTATTTGATAAACTCCAAAGGAGATACTGTGAAGTTTAATTTTAAAGTAGATGTGCCAAATCCATTGTTAACTAGCTTGAAATGTGAATATGTACCTGAAGGCGGAACAGTAGTAATCAAAGGTAACTATTTTTTACCTGTTGAAGGTTCTACGAAGCCAGAAGTATATTTCACTCCAAATATTCAGGCAACTGAAATTGTTTCTTACTCGCTGACAGAAATTCAAGTAAAAGTTCCTGCAGGAGCAGATGTTGGTCCAATTTCGGTGAAAAGTCGTTACGGAACAACACGCTCAGACTTTAGGTTTAGAGACAATACAAATCTGATTTGTGATTTTAAAAGCTCTACTTTTGGTAATCCTTGGGGATTAGGTGCATTTTCGTCAGAAAATCCTTGTTCTGGTCAATATCTACTTTTCCAAAACAGCTCTTTTGCAGCATGGTCATGGCTAAACAATATGATGTTTGTTTATTCTGCTGTTGATGGAAATGGAAATAATCCTATTGCAACTGGTGATATTAGTAAATTAGCATTACGTTTCGAAGCCAATATCGATTCATGGTCAGACGAGCCAATGTGTATTTGGTTTAGCCCGTACGAATCTTCATTCTCTGGAATAAACGTGGATGCTAGTTATGCACAATATCATTGGAAACCTTATTTGACTGGTACTGTAAAATCAACGTATAAATCTGACGGTTGGGAAACATATACTATACCATTAAGCAGTTTTAATACAGACAAAGGCGAAACACTAACTAGTAGAAAGATTGATGATATTTCGAAATATACCAATATCAATTTGATGTTATTTGGTGCAGCTGATGCGACCTATCCAATCAAAGTTTGTATAGATAATCTTCGAGTAGTGAGTATTAACTAATTTTTAATTTAAAACAAGATGAAAACAAGATTTTATATAACGATAACATGCTTGACTATTACGATTCTAAGCGTTGTGACCGTTTTTACAGCATGCAACTCTGAGGAAATTTCTAATACATCTACTTTGAGTGTCTTTGGTCCTTCACCTGCATTGAGAGGCGGAGCAATAAAGTTCATAGGAACAAATTTAGATAAAGTAACTTCTATAGTTTTATCAAATAATTTAGAAATTACTGATATAACAAAAACTAGTTCAACAGAAATCTCTATAACAATTCCACAGAATGCTCAACCAGGATTAGTTACGTTGAGAACTCTAACGGGAGATATTATAACAAAAACTCCTTTGACATTTTCGGAACCAATATCCATTGATAAGTATACAACTTCTAGCGTTAAAGCAGGTGATGTATTTACAATCGAAGGAGATTATCTGAATCTTATTGCTCAAGTAATATTTACTGATGGTGCAGTAGTTGATAGTACCCATTTTATAAGTAAAACCCGCAAAAAGATAGAAGTGTATGTCCCAATTACTGCAAAAACAGGAAAAGTTGCCGTGTCGAATGGAGCAAAAATACCGATATTGGTTTATACAGCTGATGTTGCAACAATAACTAATCCAATTGTCACGTCAGTAGTACCTTATACAAATGTCAAACCAGGAAATTCCATTACTATTACCGGTACTAATCTTGATTTAGTAAAAAAACTCACAATACCGGGGGATAACGGCGAAACAGCTTTTACACTCAATTCAGGAAAAACTACGATTACTGCCGTTTTGCCTGACAATGTAAAAGACGGAACGATGTCATTGACAACTTATTCAGGTATTGTAATATCACCTACAACTAGCCTTGTGGTGGCAGGTCCATCAGCAGTTTCAGTTGCTCCTTCGTCAGTGAAGAACGGTGAAGAATTGACTATCACCGGAACAAATCTTGAATTGGTTAAGAGTATTAGTTTCCCTAATGCTTCGGCAGCTGTGACAACGTTTAATTCTCAATCGGCAACTGAGATTAAACTAGCAGTTCCAATTACAGCACAAGCAGGACAATTAGTACTTACAGCAGCATCAGGAAAGACAAGCAGCATTGCATATACATTGGTTCAACCAATAGTTACATCTACTTCTACCCCAATTATTGGAGGTCAGTCTCTGACGTTGAATGGAACAAATCTTGATTTGGTATCTTTAGTATCATTTGAGGGTTCATCTGAAACTGTTAGTATCACATCTCAGACTGCTACAGCTATAACTATAACAATTCCAAACACAATAGTTGGTGATGCACATATTAATTTTACTTGTAAAAACGGAATTTCTGAGAAAGCTACTAATGTTACTGTAGCTCCTACTAGTCTGGCGTATGTTACTACTATGAGTTCTAGTGGCGATCAGGGTGCAACATTGACTTTACTGGGTGGAAATTTCGACAAAATAACCAATGTAACACTTGCAGGGAAATCTCTGACCTGGGTAAATTCCGGTAGTTCAATGTTGTTTATTGTAATCCCTAAAAACTGTACTCCTGGAAATCAGCCACTAGTTATTACGACGGCTGGAGGAATTACTTCCTATACTTTGAAGGTTATAGGTACTGGTCCTACCATTACGGATATCTGGACAGGAAGTAAAGATATGGGAAATTGGTCGGGTTATATACAATTGAGTGATGCATCACTTTTCTCCTCTGTAGTGCTTGGAGACCAAATTCTTGTAACTGTCGACCCAAGTAGTATTTCGTCAAGTTCTCAAGGATCTTTCAAGAATGGAAGCTCTTGGGGAGCTATAGCTTCAGGAACTGATTATTTTACAATTACTGGCGATTTTACACTTGATGTTACTCTTGATATTCTACCCCAATTGCAATCTTCTGGATTAATTATCGGTGGTCAGAAATATACCGCAACTAAAGTTTCAATAGTTCATTAATATTAATCAAGTAAAAACGACTCTGCTTTCATCTTGCAGAGCAGAGTCGTGTTAATTTTAATGTAATTTAAAATTCAATATAACATCGTTTGTACTTTGTAATCTCACATTGACTCGTCTCATTGTATTATTATGTGTTCCCATTAGTATTAACAAATATATTTAATCGTGTCTTGTTTGATGAGATTTATAAAATCATTAGAATTTTTTTAATCTATTTATGCTTAATAAAATAGCTTTCCTTCATTTTTTTTTATTAGTTTTTATATTTTTTGTAGCTTGTAGTTCCAATGAAAATTCAGATACTACTGCTCCAACTCTAATGGAGAGCACTCCAATTGATGGAGCAACATCTGTAGACGTAAATACGACCATCTCGCTCAAATATACAGAGCAAATTATTCTAGCATCCAATCCGCAAATAAAACTAAATGATTCGATAATATCTGCGACCGTCTCGGCACGTACCCTCACCATCTCCGTAAAATTAAAATCGAATACAACTTATACACTAATTGTTCCAAATAAAGCAATTAGTGATGTTGAGGGTAATTACTCTAAAGAAATTAAAATAACTTTTACAACAGGCGGCTCTGTCACTGGAGCTTATGAAGCAGAAAATGCAACACTTACAGGAGATGCTATCATCTCTACTGCTCAAAGCGGTTATTCAGGTACCGGATATGTAAACACAAATACAGGTAATGTTACTTTCACAGTTCAGGTAGCTGAAACCGGATATTATGATGTGTATTTAAACTATATATCTTCTGCCGAGAAAGTGAATTATTTATATGTGGATGGTGTGCAAGCTGCCGAACTTTCTTTTGTTGCTGCAAGCAGTTGGACTGAATTGAAAGCTGTCATGCTCAAGCTAACAGCCGGTTCACATACAATTTCCATCGTGAAAAGTTGGGGATATATTCAACTGGATTATTTGCGACTAACAAAAAATTCTGTTGGTCCGATTGCATTCAACATAGCCTCTGCTCCTGTAAGTGCTAATGCTTCAACACAAGCTATAAATTTATATAACTACCTGAAAACGAATTTTGGATCCAAAGTTATTTCTGGAACAATGGCTAACTACAGCACTAATATTTCCGAAGCAACTTGGGTACATACCAACACCGGCAAATGGCCGGCACTAACTTGTTTTGACTTTATAAATCATACCTGGACAAACCAAAATTGGGTTGAATATACTGCACCCTTTACGTTGGGACAAGATTGGTGGAATAATAACGGAATCGTAGCATTGATGTGGCATTGGCGCGATCCACTCACAAAATCGGGAAGTTTTAATACTTATTCTACGTCTTATCCCGATGGTACCACTTTCGATGTAACGAAGGTGTCTGATCCTACTTCGGCTGAATACAAAGCCATGATTGTTGATATTGATGTTATAGCAGGTTATTTGCAACAATTCAAAGATGCAAATATTCCCGTTATTTGGCGTCCACTCCACGAAGCGGAAGGTGGTTGGTTTTGGTGGGGTGCCAAGGGTGCAGAACCGTTCAAAGCACTTTGGAAACTGATGTTTGACAGATTAGTAAATTACCACGGGCTGAATAACCTAATTTGGGTGTATACTACCAGCGCTTCAACTAATGCTTCAACATGGTATCCGGGCGACGCTTATGTGGATGTATTGGGTATGGATATTTATCCTGGAACAAATCAACATGAGTCGCAGTATATTTCTTTCAATAAAGTACGGGAATTTACCGGCGGGAAGAAGATTATTACCTTGAGCGAATGCGGCTCGGTGCCTGATCCGACATTAATGCTACAATATGGCGATACATGGTCATGGTTTATGCCATGGAATGGTGATTATACAGAATCTGACTCACATAACGGAACTACTTGGTGGAATAAACTCTTCAGCTACGATTTTGTAGTTACAAGGGATAAAATGCCAAGTTTAAAATAGATTTATAGATATTTATTTTTATTTTTGTAAATGAAAAAATTACTTGTACCAATTCTTTTATGCCTTGCTTTAAATGCCTCAGCGCAATGGGCTTTTCGCTTGCCAGCTATTATCAGTAATCACGCTGTATTTCAGCAATCGACAGATGTAAAATTGTGGGGCTGGGCTCAAAGTGGCAGCACCGTAAAGATATGTTGTAGTTGGAATCCAACGGATACAGTGAAAGCTGAACCCAGAAAAGACTGGACGTGGGATGCTATTGTAAAAACACCGAAAGCAGGCGGTCCTTACACCATAAAATTTATCAGTAGCTCACAAAAAGTGGTTATTGAAGATATTCTGATTGGAGAAGTGTGGTTGTGCTCAGGTCAGTCGAATATGGAATATGCATTCAACTGGGAGCAAGGGGTGCTCGATGCAGGTGATGAGGTATCCAAATCAGCCAACAATCAGTTGCGCTTTTTCCAATTGTCGCACAAATATAATTCTTTGCCTCAGGCCGATACGGATGGAGAATGGAAAATTAGTTCGCCAGAAACTACTCCTTCAATGAGTGTTGCCGGTTACTTTTTTGGGAAAACATTAAATAAAACAAAGAAGATTCCTGTAGGTCTGATTGCTTCGTATTGGGGTGGTAGCTGTGTGCAGGCATGGACACCAAACGAAGTATATCAACTGAATACTGAACTTAAGAAACTAGCTGATGATACTAAACCGGTAAACTGGGCACCAGTATCGCCTTCGGTTATTTACAATGCTATGTTACAACCGCTTGTTAACTATAAAATAGCAGGAGCTATATGGTATCAGGGCGAAGCAAACACAGGTGAACCACAAAACTATGGAAAACTATTCGAAGGACTTATAACCGGTTGGAGAAAAGCATTTAATAATGATTTTCCATTCTATTTTGTACAAATAGCTCCATGGAACGGTTACTGGAAAAACAGTGCAGCTTATTTACGCGAACAACAAGCAGCGGCACTTAACCTCCCAAAAACAGGAATGGTGGTAGTCAGTGATTTGGTGGATGATATTACTAATATTCACCCAAAAATTAAAAAAGAAGTGGGACTTCGTCTAGTTAATTTAGCTTTGAATGAACAATACGGAATTCCGGGCTTACATCCATATTTTCCAAAATATGATTCTTTTACAGTCAGGAAAGATAATATAAATATCAAAATACAATCGATAGGCAAACTGACTTCTAAAGCTAAATCTCCTGCTAATTTCCAAATTGCTGGTGCTAATATGCAATTTTATCCAGCTGTGGCAAAAATCGAGAAGGATGGTACAATAACCGTTTCAAGTAGAGATGTGAAAGCTCCTGCGGCTGTTCGCTATTGCTTTACCAATGATGCTATGCCTGATTTGTTTGATGTGAATGGGTTACCATTAATTCCATTCAGAACAGATAAATTAGAATATAAACCATAAATCTACTCACGCAGAAGCTTGAAGGGGAACAGAGTTACTCCTAATTTTTACTGTGATTTTAAAACAATGGAAAAAACAAAAAACATACTTAAAGAAACTAATCCAATTTCCCTTCATGGGTTAGGGGTTCTTCTTTTTCTTCTAATATCTATGAGCAGCTCTGCAAAAGTAGCACAAGGTTTTGCAAAAGTAGAAAACAATCACTTTGTGGTGAATGAAAAGCCTTACTATTTTGTAGGGACTAACTTCTGGTTTGGAGCTATTTTGGGCTCAAAAGGGCAAGGTGGCGATAAGGCACGTTTGATCAAGGAGCTGGATTTTATGAAAGAAAACGGGTTGGTGAACTTGCGTGTACTTATTGGTTCTGATGGAAGCAATGGTATTCCATCGAAAGTAGAACCAACTTTGCAGATAAAAGCGGGTGTTTACAATGATACTATTTTTGATGGGTTGGATTTTTTATTGTCGGAATTGGGCAAGCGCGATATGAAAGCGGTGTTGTTTTTTACTAATTCGTGGGAATGGTCGGGCGGATATAGCCAGTACCTTAACTGGGCTGGAAAAGGTAAAAATCCTGTGCCATCGGTTGATGGTTGGCCGGCTTATATGGATTTTGTGAAACAATACGCCGGTTGCGATGAATGTCGTCAGATGTTGAAGAATCATATCAAACATGTTATTACTCGCACTAACCGTTACACGAAGAAAAAATACACGCAGGATCCTGCTATTTTCTCATGGCAAATTGGTAACGAACCACGTGCCTTTTCGGATGCTAACAAACCACCTTTTGTTGCCTGGTTGAAAGACATTTCGGCTTATATCAAATCGTTGGATAAAAACCACATGGTTTCTATCGGCTCCGAAGGACAATGGGGTTGCGAGATGGATATGGTTTTGTTTGAGCAAATTCATGCCGATAAAAATGTCGATTACCTGACTATGCACATCTGGCCTAAAAACTGGAGCTGGTTGAATGTGAAAGATATGCCCGGCACATTACAAAATAGTATTGATAAAACACAAGAGTATATGGCCAACCATATGGCTGTTGCCCGCAAACTATCAAAACCGATTGTGCTGGAAGAATTTGGTTTCCCGCGCGATCATCATCAATATAATTTGCAAGACTCAACAACCTTGCGTGATGCCTATTATTCGTCTGTTTTTGAGACAATTGTAAAGGCTTCGAAAAATAATGATGTGCTGGCCGGATGTAATTTCTGGGCATGGGGCGGTTTCGGTCGTCCTAATCCAAAACATGTGTATTGGGTAAAAGGTGATGACTACCTGGGCGATCCTGCACAGGAAGAACAAGGTTTGAATGCTGTTTTCAATACCGATGCTACTGTGAAATTGGTGAAAAAGTATGTGATGAAAATGCAAAATGTTCCGACGTTGGTGGATATGAACGCTACGCCAAAAACACAGGCATTGTTTTACAACATGTTCAATAATTTGGGCAAAGGCATTATGTTGTGCCATCAGGATGATGCGGCTTACGGACACGGTTGGTATGGCAAAGCAGGTGGTTCTGATGTAAAAGCTGTTACCAGTGATTATCCGGCCATGGTGGGCTGGGAGCTAGGCCATTTGGAAATCGGTGCAGCGTATAATCTCGATTCAATTTATTTTACCGACATGAAACGCATGATGCGCGAAGTGTACGAACGAGGCGGCATCAACACTATCAGCTGGCATGGTGATAATATCGTAACCGGCAACACTGCCTGGGATTGTGCTCAAAATACAGTAGTGAGCAGTGTGCTGCCCGGTGGAAGCAATCATGCCAAATTTGTGACATGGCTGGATCGTTTGGCCGTTTTCTTTCATGATTTGAAGGATTCCAAAGGCGAAACGTTCCCTGTTATTTTCCGTATGTATCACGAACATACCGGTAGTTGGTTTTGGTGGGGAGCTAAACAATGTACTCCCGACGAATACAATCAATTGTATCGGATGACGGTGAGCTATTTGCGCGATGTAAAAGGTGTTCATAACATATTATACGCTTTTTCGCCAGCAGGCATAACTACCGAAACCGAATTTCTAAGTCGCTATCCGGGTAATGATTGGGTGGATGTGGTAGGTTTCGATAATTATTGCGGTTCTGATAAATCGTCTATAGAAAGATATAAAAAGGAGGTAACAGCAGGGTTGCAGGTAGTGACTGATTATGCAAAACGCAATAATAAGATTCCCGTTTTGGCAGAAACAGGTATGGAGTCTATTCCGGTAGCCGATTATTTTACAACTATTTTGTTGCCAACTATTGAGCCTTTCAACATTAGCTATGTGTTGCTTTGGAGAAATGCATTTAATAAAGAAACTCATTTTTATGCGCCTTATCCCGGACACTCGTCGGTAGATGATTTTAAAAAATTTACCGGAAGCAAGAGGATGGTGATGAGTAACAATATGCCGCTCATGTATGCACCGGTAAAATCTCAGAAAAGCGTAGTTCGTAACTAGGTAAACCTGCTATCGAAGCAGGAAAAGGTGGTTCGGGACTAGAAAAACCTGCTATTGAACTAGGATAAGGTAGTTCAGGACTAGGATAGCCAACTATTGAACTAGAAAAAGGTAGTTCGGAAGTAGGAAAAATAACAATTGAACCAGGAAATTGTAGTTTGAAAGTAGGATTTCCTGCTATTGAACCAGGAAGAGGTAGTGCGGGACTTGAAAATCATATTTCGGAATTAAAAATAATGGCTTGCAACGAATAAATATCGATAGAAATGATAAAAAGGAAAATCTCTTTAGCGCCAATTCTACTTCTTGGGGCGATGTCTGTTTCTTCGCAAAAATAAAAAACAAGCTATTGACACCAACTATACAGATAATATCAAGAAATAAAATAAATAAACATGATTGAATTTGACAGCGCTTTGAAACAACTCAAAGCAAAACACGAGGAGCTACTAACTAAGAAAAATGAGAAAGCTGCGAACGGAAATGGCATCTACGACCGTTACGTAAATCCGATTATCACGGCAGCCCATGCGCCTATCGAATGGCGTTACGATTTTAATCCGACAACAAATCCGTATTGCATGGAAAGAATAGGAGTGAATGGAGCACTTAACGCCGGAGCTATGAAGTGGAAAGGCAAGTATATTCTGGTTGTGCGCGTTGAAGGCAACGATCGTAAATCGTTTTTTGCCATTGCCGAAAGTGAAAATGGGGTAGACAATTTCCGCTTTTGGGACGAGCCTGTAACATTGCCTGAAACTGACGAACCGGATACCAATGTATACGATATGCGTCTGACAGCACACGAGGATGGTTGGATTTACGGTGTTTTCTGTAGCGAGCGCAAAGATCCGAATGCACCGGCAGGCGATTTATCGTCGGCTTTAGCTGCTGCCGGGATTGTGCGTACCAAAGATTTGATTAATTGGGAACGTTTGCCCGATTTGAAAACAAAAAGCCAACAACGCAATGTGGTGCTTCACCCAGAATTTGTGGATGGTAAATATGCTCTTTACACGCGTCCGCAAGATGGATTTATTGATACCGGAAGTGGCGGTGGAATTGGTTGGGGGTTGGTTGATGATATGACCAATGCGGAAGTGAAAGATGAGAAAATCATTAATCACCGTTACTATCATACTATTAAAGAATTGAAAAACGGCGAAGGTCCACATCCTATCAAAACAGAAACAGGTTGGTTGCACCTAGCACATGGTGTGCGCAACTGTGCTGCCGGACTACGTTACGTGTTGTATCTTTACCTCACCGATTTGCAGGATCCAACAAAACTGATTGCCGAACCTGCAGGATTCTTTATGGCTCCCGAAGGCGAAGAACGCATTGGTGATGTATCGAACGTATTGTTTAGCAATGGCTGGATAGCCGATGAGGATGGAAAAGTATTCATTTACTATGCTTCGTCTGATACCCGTATGCACGTTGCTACTTCTACCATCAATCGCTTATTGGATTATTGTATCAACACACCTGCTGATGGATATCGCACATTTAAATCGGTTGAGACTATCAAAGAGTTGGTTGCAAAAAATAAAGCAATTACAGAGCATAAAAATGTATTGGCTTGATAGTATTGTTGTTGGGAAATACTGTCATTATTGTAGCACTAAACGTTAATTATTTAGGTTTAATTAAATAAATGGAAAGATGTTTCTAAAATAGTACTGTTTTAGAAACATTCTATACTTTTTAATTAGCTAAAAATATATACTTTTGTCGACATGTAATTACTTAGATTAAAGTTACCCTTATTTTTATAAAATTCACAACAAATAAATAATATGGATGTTCAGAAAATTAGTTTAAAAGAGAAAATCGGTTACGGTTTTGGTGATGCCGCATCTTCCATGTTCTGGAAGATTTTTGGTATGTATTCTTTGTTTTTTTATACCGATGTTTTCGGAATTACGGCAGCTGCTGCAGGAACGATGTTTCTGGTAGCCCGCTTATGGGATTCTTTCTTTGACGTCTTTGTAGGAATTATCAGCGACCGAACCAAAAGCCGTTACGGTAAATACCGTCCGTTCCTTTTATGGTTTGCCATTCCATTTGCAGTGATGGGTGCCATTACATTCTTTGCTCCGGACTTTGGTCAAACAGCAAAATTGGTTTATGCATACATAACTTACTCATTAATGATGATTGTATACTCATTAATTAATGTACCCTACGCTTCTTTGCTTGGAGCTATTTCTTCAGACCCCAAAGAAAGAAATTCGCTTTCTTCTTATCGTATGTCATTTGCATTCATGGGTAGCTTTGTGACATTTATGTTGTTGCAACCATTGATTGATTTTTTTTCTAAAACATTTGGAGGTGGTGCTGCTGTTCATGCTGTAAAATCCGGTATGAGTACTTCTCCTGTTGGATGGGTAATGGGTGTAGGGTCAATTGGAATAATTTGCATTATCTTATTTTTGTTGTGCTTCAGTTGGACAAAAGAAAGAGTAGTACAAATTGAAAGTGAGGAAAATGTGACTGTGAAACAAGATTTAAAGAACCTATTTCACAATGCACCGTGGTGGATTTTAGTGGCAACCGGATTGGCTGCGCTACTTTTCAATGCGGTTCGCGATAGTGTTGCTATCTACTTTTTTAGAGATTATGTAAAATCCAATTACAAAATGCTGGGAACAGGATGGAATATGACCACTATTTACTTTTTGGTAGGTCAGGCAGCTAACTTGATTGGTGTAATGATTGCGCCTTCTGTTTCGGCTAAATATGGCAAAAAAAGAACGTATATGATTGCCATTTTGATTGCAGGAATTCTAAGCACAGGCTTTTATTTTATTCCTAATGATATTACCTGGATTCTTGCCTTCCAATTCGTGATTTCTCTTTTTGCCGGTTATGTGTTGCCATTGTTATGGTCAATGTTTGCCGATATTGTGGATCATCAGGAACTGATTACCGGACGTCGTGCCACAGGTCTGATTTTCTCATCTTCTTCTATGTCCCAAAAATTAGGTTGGGCATTAGGATCAGCAATGAGCGGATGGATTCTCGCCGTATTCAAATATGTACCGGATGCAGCGCAACAAAGTTCACAAACTCTTTTTGGAGAACATATTATGATTAGCTTGATGCCGGCCGTGTGCTGTGTGCTGGCTTTTGTAGGGATGTTATTTTACCCACTTTCAGATAAAAGAGTAAAAGAAATTTCGGAAGAGCTTGAAGTAAAAAGAGCTAATTCCAAAGCATAATGAATACTAACCACCCCTGATCTCAGTCAATCGACTGAGATCAGGGGTTCTTTAAAATAGAAAATGAAATACGGACATTTCGATGACAACCGACGTGAATACGTCATTACTAATCCTCGCACTCCATGGCCTTGGATTAATTACCTTGGCAACGAGGACTTTTTCAGCTTAGTTTCTAATACCGGTGGTGGATATTCTTTCTATAAAGATGCCAAATTTCGCCGCATTACGCGCTATCGATACAATAACGTACCGATGGACAGTGGTGGAAAGTACTTCTACATCAACGATGGAGAATCGGTGTGGAGTCCGGGCTGGAAACCCTGTAAGACGGAATTGGATAGCTACGAATGTCGGCACGGGATGAATTACACCACCATCAAAGGGGTGAAAAATGGAGTAGAAGCAGAGGCTTTGTATTTTGTGCCGTTGAAAACATGGGCCGAAGTACAAAAACTAACACTTAGAAATACTACCAACGAAGTAAAAACGCTTAAGATTTTCTCTTTTGTTGAATGGTGTTTGTGGAATGCAGCATCAGACATGGAAAACTTCCAACGGAACTTCTCTACCGGTGAAGTGGAAATAGAAGATTCTGTGATTTATCACAAAACAGAATACAAAGAACGTCGCGATCATTTTGCATACTACTCGGTAAACGAGCCGATGCAGGGCTTTGATACAGACCGCGAAACTTTCTTTGGTTTGTACAATGGTTTTGACGAACCGCAAACTGTACTCGAAGGTGCGCCGCGCAACTCCGAAGCACATGGTTGGTCGCCTATCGCTTCGCACTATGTAGAAGTGGTATTGCAACCCGGTGAATCGAAAGAGTTGGTGTATGTGTTGGGTTACGTAGAAAATGCTCCTGAAGAGAAATGGGAAAGCAAAAACATTATCAATAAAACCAAAGCTAAAGCCACCATTGCCCGTTTCGATACGGCTGCCAAAGTGGATGCTGCTCTTGCAGAACTGAACGCTTATTGGGATAATTTATTGAACGTATTCACCATCAAAACCGGCGAAGAAAAGCTGGATCGCATGGTGAACATTTGGAATCAATACCAATGTATGATTACCTTCTGTTTCTCACGTTCTGCTTCGTTCTTCGAAAGTGGCATCGGACGTGGAATGGGATTCCGCGATTCCAATCAGGATTTGGTGGGCTTTGTGCATCAAATTCCGGAACGTGCGCGCGAACGTATCATCGATATTGCTTCCACGCAATTCCCCGACGGCGGTTGCTATCACCAATATCAACCTTTGACCAAAAAAGGAAACAACGAAATCGGACAAGGTTTCAACGACGACCCAATGTGGTTGATTCTTGGAACAACAGCTTATATCAAAGAATCGGGCGATTTTACCATTTTGGAAGAACCTGTTCCGTTTGATAATGAAGCAGGTTCGGAAGTGTCACTTTTCCATCACCTCACTGTTTCGTTCGATCACGTGGTGAACAACCTCGGACCTCTTGGTTTACCATTGAGCGGTCGTGCTGACTGGAACGATTGTTTGAACCTGAACTGTTTCTCTAACGATCCGAACGAAAGTTTCCAGACTACTGAAAATAAATCGGAAGGCAGCCAGGCTCAAAGTTTGATGATTGCGGGACTGTTTGTGGTGTATGGTCGCGATTATGTGGAATTGTGTAAAGTAATTGGAAAAACAGAAGAAGCAGCACGCGCTCAACAACATATTGATGCTATGGTAGCAGCCATTAAGTTGAACGGATGGGATGGCGACTGGTTTATTCGTGCTTACGATTATTTTGGAAACAAAATAGGTTCGAAAGACAACGAAGAATCGAAGATCTTTATCGAATCGAACGGTTGGTGTACTATGGCCGGTATCGGTTTGGAAGAAGGCATGGTAGCAAAAGCACTTGACTCGGTAAAAGAACGTCTGGACTGCGAACACGGTATTGTGCTCAACAATCCACCGTTTACAAAATACTATATCGAATACGGCGAAATTTCCAGCTATCCTCCGGGATACAAAGAAAACGCAGGTATTTTCTGCCACAATAATCCATGGATTATGATTGGCGAAACCGTTCAGGGACGTGGTGACCGAGCGTGGGAATATTTCCGCAAAATTTGTCCTTCGTACACCGAGGAGATTAGCGATTTGCACAAGGTAGAACCTTACGTATATGCCCAAATGATTGCAGGTAAAGATGCTTTCAAACCCGGTGAGGCGAAGAACTCCTGGTTAACCGGAACGGCAGCTTGGAATTACTACGCCATTACACAATACATTTTGGGAATTCAACCCACTTACAATGGCTTGAGAATAGAACCTTGTATTGCACCCGAATGGAAAGGCTTTGCTGTAACACGTAAATTCCGTGGAGCGACTTACCTGATCGAAGTCAAAAATCCAAACGGATCGATGAAGGGTGTTGCCTCATTAACCGTCGATGGTAAAGCCATTGAAGGAAATACTATCCCATTAATGTCTGTAGGTGGAACCTATAAGGTAGAAGTGGTACTTATCTAAAATAGCTATCAAACTATTCAAATTCAACCCCGCCCCAAAGTTTTGAACTTTGGGAGTGGTTGGATTAAAGACATTGGTTGGGTGCATTTATATATTGTTTTTTGCTCTGATGTCCCTAATTTATGTCCAAAGGTGCCGACTTCGTGCTCTAATGTGCCAACTTTGTGCTCCAACATGGCAAATTCATGCTCTAAGATGCCAACTTCGTGCTCCAATGTGCCAACTTTTTGCTCTAAGATGCCAAAATGTTAATCAAATGTGGCATCTTTGGGCATAAACTGCCCATATTTGATAAAAATGACGACAGAATACAGCGATATCAAATCCAATATGGGCTCAACTCCATGATTTCGGATAAAAATAAGACTTAATTACTCGTTTACAGAAAAGATGAAATACGAACTTTTAGAACTTAAACAAGAACTCAAAGAAGAGTTGACGCACAATATCCTTCCGTTTTGGATGGACAAAATGACTGATGATATAAACGGTGGTTATTATGGTCAGATGACAGGGAGAAACCAACTGGTATCTAATGCCCCCAAGGGTGGCATATTGAATGCCCGCATTATGTGGACATTTTCCTCGGCTGCATTGTATTTTGGCAGTCCACTTTATGCAGAATATGCAAAACGTGCAAAAGACTATGCCTTTGAGCATTTTTTCGACACGGAGAATGGTGGAACATACTGGATGTTGAATGCTGATGGATCGCCTGCTGATACAAAAAAACAAATCTACAGCCAGGCATTCTTCATTTATGCTTTAGTGGAATACTACCGCGTTACAAACGATGCAGCATGTTTGGATAAAGCTATCGATCTTTTTCGCTTAATCGAAAAATATAGTTTTGATGCCACGCAAAATGGCTATTTCGAAGCTTATAGCAAAGAATGGGTTCTGTTGGAAGATTTGCGTTTAAGCGAGAAAGATGCCAACGAAAAGAAAACCATGAATACGCATTTGCATATTCTGGAAGCCTATACGAATTTATATCGCATCTGGAAAAACGAAGAACTGGCTAAGCAACTGAAAAACCTGATTGATATATTTTTAAATAAGATTATTAATTCGAAAACATATCATCTTGATTTATTTTTCGATGAAAACTGGAATTGTAAATCAACCTTGTTTTCGTACGGTCATGATATTGAAGCGGCATGGTTGCTCGAAGAAGCAGCTGTTGTGCTTGGTAATGTAGAGATATTGAAAAAAGTGCGTGGTGTGGCACTGAAGGTTGCCGATGCTGCTGCAGAAGGTGTTCAGCCAAATGGTTCAATTGTGAACGAAAAAAACTCATCAACCGGACACGTTGATACTAACTGTGATTGGTGGCCGCAAGCCGAAGCCATGGTTGGTTTTTTCAGTGCGTATGAATTATCGAAAGACGAAGCTTACGCCATGAAGACACTTGCTGCCTGGGAGTTTATAAAAGCGAACATTATCGATACTGAAGAAGGAGAATGGCATTGGTCGGTTTTGTCAATCGGTAAGGTGGATAATAACAATGATAAGGCAGGGTTCTGGAAATGTCCTTACCACAACGGCAGGATGTGTTTGGAACTGATGACCCGGATTCACGACTAATGCCCGGCTAGTCTCCGGAATTTTCTATAAAACCTTTTTAAATCTAATACATTATGGCAATTACAAAAAAGATCTGTATGATTTTTCTTGTCTTGGTGCAGGTAGCATTTGGCTACTCGCAAACTAAAGCAAAGAAAAGTATAGTTCCCAAGAACTCACCGGTGGCTTTAAATGGTAAACTTCAGGTTATCGGTACCCAATTATCAAATGCAAAAGGCAACGCACTGATGCTGCGGGGTGCTAGTCTTGGTTGGCATAACCTTTGGCCACGTTTCTACAACGAGGGTGCTGTAAGCTGGCTTGCTTCCGACTGGAAATGCAATGTTATCCGTGCCTCAATGGGAGTAGGTCTGGACGATAGCTATCTGGAAAACCCTCAATATGCACTCAAATGCATGACAACTGTTATAGATGCCGCCATCAAAAATGGTATCTATGTGCTTATCGATTTCCACAGTCATAAATTGCATACTGCCGAAGCGAAGACATTCTTCACCGGCATGGCAACTAAGTATAAAAATAGCCCGAACGTCATCTACGAAATATGGAACGAACCCGATTATTATTCGTGGAAAGTGGTAAAACAATATTCCGAAGAAGTCATTTCAACGATTCGTGCCATAGATCCTACTAATATAATTCTTGTAGGGTCTCCACATTGGGATCAGGATATTGATTCTGTTGCAGGTGCTCCAATTGTCGGACAAAAGAATATCATGTACACCATGCACTTTTATGCAGGAACGCATAAGAAATGGTTACGCGACAGGACTGATGCTGTCATTGCAAAAGGAATCCCGATTTTCGTTTCCGAATGTGCCGGTATGGATGCTTCAGGCGATGGACCGATTGACCAGGCAGAATGGAATACCTATCTCGACTGGATGGATACAGCTAAATTAAGTTGGTGTGTATGGTCGGTATCTGATAAAAACGAAACTTGTTCGATGTTACTTCCACGCGCTTCTTCTACCGGAAACTGGGACGATGGACTCTTGAAAATTTGGGGTAAAATTAGTCGCTCTTCCATTCGTAAAAAAACAAATAAAGATTAAAGATAGCCTTAGAATATGCTTATATTGCTGTTCTAATGGCTATTTTGCTTTTTTTATAGCGACCTGTTTTTTTATTCAATGATAATCTGTACAATTGCAAGTCAATAGAATTATGATTACTATGCAACCATCTAATATTTTCCGAGAAGTAACACTCCTTTCTGAAGAAGATTGTTTTGTTCTTCATTCGCGGGTAAAGTCTGAGTTTACTTATCCGGTGCATGTTCATCCTGAATACGAACTTAACTTTATAGAAAATGGTAAGGGTGCAGGGCGTTTAATTGGCGATTCAATTGAAGAAATTGATGATTTGGAATTATGTCTGATTGGAAATGAGAATTTGGGTCATGCATGGATGAATAACCATTGTGTTTCAGAAGAGATTCATGAAATCACCATTCATTTTTATAAACAATTGCTATTGGATAGTTTGTTGAAGAAGAAGCAGTTTCATTCAATAGCTTTGATGCTTGAAAACGCAAAGAAAGGAATCGTTTTTTCCAGAAAAACTATAGAGTTGGTAAAAAAGGATTTATATAGCCTTTCCAATAGTTCAAAAGGTTTTTATTCTGTAATTGATTTATTTACGATATTATATAAGCTCTCGCTTGATCCTGATTGCCGTATTTTGTGTACGGGTACGTTTGTCAACCAGGATGATTCATCGGAGAGTCGTAGAATTCAAAAGGTAATAGGCTTTTTGAATAGTAACTATCAAAAAGAAATCCGCTTAATTGATGTTGCCAATCATGTAAATATGTCCGAAGTCTCATTTAGTCGCTTCATGAAAAAACGTACAGGTAAAAACTATATTGAATATCTGAACGATTTACGTTTGGGAATAGCTTCCCGTTATTTGGTCGATACCAGCAAAACTATTGCCGAAATAAGTTACGAATGTGGTTTTAATAACTTGTCTAACTTTAATCGGATTTTCAAAAAACGCAAAGGGTATACTCCGAAAGAATTTCGTGAAAATTACTCTAAAATGAGAATTTTGATTTAGAATCAATAACACAAAAAGACCCGCTTAAACTGATTGAGCGGGTCTTTTTGTGTATTCGAATGGACATTTATTTATAATCTTCCCATTTAGTTCCTAACATGGTACCTGTTTTAATGAATTCATCATGCATTCCAAAACAAGCCGATAAACTTTGTGGTGTATGAGTGCCGCTTGTAAGTTTGATATACTCTGACAACATTTCTTTGTATTCAGGTGCCACACAGTTCGCAATAATTTCTTCTGCACGTTGAATCGGTGATTTGCCACGTAAATCTGCGATTCCATGTTCAGTAATGATAACATTTACCGAATGTTCATTTTGGTCAACGTGTGATACCATTGGAACAATAGAGCTGATTTTTCCTCCCTTAGCAGTTGCCGGAGTCGTGAAAATAGAAATGTAAGCATTACGGGTGAAATCACCTGAACCACCAATACCGTTCATCATTTTAGAACCCAACACGTGAGTACTGTTTACATTTCCGAAGATATCGGCTTCCAAAGCTGTGTTGATTGTAATCAAGCCTAAACGACGAGCTATTTCGGGGTTGTTGGATATTTCTGAAGGACGAAGAACGATTTTGTCGCGGAAGAAGTCCAAGTCGGCATAAATTGATTCCAACACCGGATTGCTGACGGTAAGTGAACAGCCACTGGCAAATTTCACGTTTCCTTCGCGAATAAGATCGATAACTGCATCCTGAATTACTTCGGTGTACATTTCGAAAGGTGGAATATCCGGATTTGCTCCCAATGAAGCCATTACAGCATTAGCTATATTTCCAACACCAGACTGAATTGGCAGAAATTCTGCAGGAATTCGTCCTGATTTTATTTCATTAGCCAAAAATGAAGCCACATTAGCACCAATATTATCGGTAACTTCATCGGTAGCGCTAAAACCACCTACTTCGTCGTTGCGTTCTGTTTCAACTACGCATATAATTTTCTTTGGATCTACTTTTAAAACAGCTGAGCCGATACGATCCGATGGTTTGTAAATCGGAATTTCTCTACGGTGAGGAGGATCCAACGGTTGGTAAACATCATGAAATCCACGAAGTTCCTTAGGATGATTGTGATTCAGTTCTACAATGATAAAATCGGCTAACTGGGCAATCGTTGGGGAAATACCAACACCTGAGGTAAGAACCAATTCACCATCGGCAGTTATATCACATACTTCAATAATAGCAAATTTTGGTTTTGGCATAAATCCATAACGCAATTCCTGAGCAAGTACCGAAAGGTGCATGTCGAAATAAGGAGCACGGTCGGCATTCAAGGCTGAACGCAAATCTTTGTTTGATTGATAAGGCGTACGAAACAGAATAGCATTAGCACGAGCCAATGCACCATCTAATGAGTCACCGGTAGAAGCACCTGTGTACATTCCAATTTTGAATTCTTTGCCTTCGGCATGAAATGATTCAGCACGTTTTGCAATGGCTGTTGGAACTTCTTTTGGACATCCGGCAGGTGTAAAACCGCTAAATCCAATAACGTCACCGTTGTTTACATAGCTTGCTGCCTCTTCGGCACTTACAAATTTATACGTTTTTTGCATGACTTTTTGATTTACAATTGATAAATTTACTATTTACAATTGATTATATTTGAATATGTTAGTTTGTTTACTGTGTAGAAAAACCGGAATTTTTGTTTGCCCCTGAATTTGAGCGCAAAATTACCAAATATATTTTGATTGACATTGTAATTTGACTACTAATTACAGAAATTTTTCTGTAATTAAAAATGATATTCGTAATAGACCGAAATGAGGATTAAATATCGGAATCAAATATCAAAATTACAAAAAAAGACTTTGTATTAAAATGGTTATTCCAAAAAAAATGCGGATATTTGTACGTGCTAAAATCCGCATAAATATACAGTTGTAAATCAATAATTATCTACTTATGAACGCAAATGATATTCGCCAGTTAGAGCCTAAATTGCTCTGGCAAAATTTCTATAGTATTACTCAGGTGCCACGTCCTTCACATAAAAAAGACGAAATTGGAGCTTTTCTTGAAAACTTTGGTAAATCGCTTGGATTAGAAACTCTTCGCGATGAAATTGGCAATGTGTTGGTTCGCAAACCGGCTACTCCCGGAATGGAGAATCGTAAAGCTATAGTCTTGCAGGCTCACATGGACATGGTTCCACAAAAAAACAGTAATGTTCCTCATGATTTTCAGAAAGATCCCATTGATGCATATATTGATGGTGAATGGGTGACTGCACGCGACACAACTCTTGGAGCTGATAACGGAATCGGGCTGGCAGCTGCCATGTCGATTTTACAGTCAACCGGAATTCCACATCCTGCCATCGAAATGTTTGTGACTGTAGATGAAGAAACGGGAATGTTCGGAGCTTTTGGTTTGCAACCAAACTTTTTGAAAGGTGATATCCTGATTAATATGGATTCTGAAGATGAAGGCGAACTTTATGTCGGTTGTGCAGGTGGTATTGATGGGGATATTACATTTCAGTATACTGAAGTAGAAGTAGAAGACGGTGATGTAGCGTTGAAGGTTTCACTTACCGGACTGAAAGGTGGTCACTCGGGTGTGGACATTAATCTGCAGCGAGCCAATGCCAACAAACTAATGTTCCGTTTTCTGAAAGACGCTGTGGCGGATTATGAAGCACGTCTGGCAAGTATTGATGGAGGTAGTTTGCGCAATGCCATTCCACGGGAAGCATTTGCGGTGATTACTGTCCCCGAAGAAGGAGTGGAGGATATTGTTGAATTCGTAAAAGAATGTGAGGACTTATTTATTGAAGAATACAAAGGTGTTGAAGATAAAATTTCATTCACGGTTGAACAGGTTGAATTGCCTGCAGGATTGATTCCTGAAGTAGTTCAGGACGATTTGATTAATGGTGTGACAGCCTGTCCAAATGGTGTTTCCCGTTTTATTCCTGAATTACCAACAGTAGTTGAAACTTCTAATAACCTGGCTATTATTAAATCCGATGGAACTTCAATCACGCTTCGTTGTCTGATTCGCAGCTCGGTAGAATCGCGTAAAGAAGAACTGGCATCGATGGTAGAAAGTGTATTTGGATTAGCCGGTGCAAAGGTTGATTTAGTGGGTGGTTACCCGGGTTGGAAACCAAATCTGGAGTCGCCTATTTTGAAAGAAATGACCAAAGTGTACGAAAATAAATATGGTATAACTCCCAAAGTGATGATTATTCATGCCGGTTTGGAGTGTGGAATTCTTGGAACTCATTATCCAAAAATGGACATGATTTCGTTTGGTCCAACCATTCGCTACCCACATTCGCCTGACGAAAAAGTAAACATTGCCACTGTGCAAAAATTCTGGGATTTCTTATTGGCAACATTAGCTAATATCCCAACGAAATAATTAAATATCAAATAAAGATGATTTGCAAAGGGCTCCGTTCTCTTTGCAAATCATTTTTCATTAAACAAAAAATTTATGAAGAAAAATCTTTTAGTATTAGGATTACTACTTTTCACAGCTGTGACTTTTGCTCAAAAGGATACTACCGCTGTCGATTCATTTAAATTCACTACAGTAAAACAAAACAAAATAACTTCGGTAAAAAATCAGGCCAGTTCAGGTACTTGTTGGAGTTTCTCGGGTCTGGGTTTCTTTGAAGCTGAGCTGCTTCGCATGGGAAAGCCTGAAGTTGATTTATCGGAAATGTTTGTGGTTCATCATTCGTATTCAGACAAAGCCGATAAATACGTTCGCATGAACGGAACCTGCAATTTTGGTGGTGGTGGCTCATTTTATGATGTGGTTTACGTACTCAAAAACTACGGTATTGTCCCCGAAACGGTTATGACAGGGCTTAATTACGGAGAAGAAAAACATAAACACGGTGAATTGGATGCACTCACCGAAGCGTATGTAAAAGTAGTGGTAACGAATCCTAATAAAAAGCTTTCAACAGCCTGGAAACTTGGTTTTGATGGTATACTGGATGCATATTTGGGTCAGACTCCGAAAGAGTTTAATGTTGCCGGTAAAAAATACAATCCACAAAGCTACGAGCAATCGTTGGGTTTGAATATGGATGATTATATATCGTTGACTTCCTTTACGCATCACCCTTTTTATACTCAATTTGCCATTGAGATTCCTGATAACTGGCGCAATTCCGAATCGTATAACTTGCCACTCGATGAATTTATGCAGGTGTTTGATAATGCCCTTGATAAAGGATATTGTGTTGCATGGGCTTCGGATGTAAGCGAAAAAGGCTTTACCCGGAAAGGAATTGCAGTTGACCCTGAAACCAAAGTAACTAATCTTCCGGGAACCGATCAGGCTAAATGGCTAAACATTCCGCAAAAAGAGTTGGAAGATTCTATTTTTAAAGTAAAGAAACCTCAACAGGAACTGATCGTAAATCAAAAAGTTCGTCAGGAAGGGTTCGACAATTATCAAACTACCGATGACCATGGAATGGTGATTTTTGGAACGGCAAAAGACCAAAATGGAACAAAGTATTATCTGGTTAAAAACTCTTGGGGAACCGATTCGAAATATAAAGGAATCTGGTATGCAAGCGAAACTTTTGTGAAACATAAAACCATCGATATTTTAGTTCACAAGGATGCTATTCCAAAAGAAATCCTGAAGAAATTAGGCATAAAATAAATCATAGAATTTTCTTAAAAAAGAACAGGCTTTCCGATTCGGAAAGCCTGTTCTTTTTTTAAGTCCTCTTTAATGATTTAGGGGCTCAATAAGCATGGTCATCGCCATTCACATCTTCAATATCTATTCTCTTTTTCTCCATCGAGCGCCAGGCAATGAAGATATAAACTAACACAACCGGAATAAATAGTGATACCAGTGACATAGCTTTTAGCGTAAAGAAGCTGGAAGAAGAATTGAAAATGGTCAATGAACTTTGTAAATTCGGTGTAGCTGGATAATAGGCGGTATTATTATAACCGGCTATCAACAACAAACTGCAAACTGTAACAATGGTTCCAACGCCTGCAAACCAGATTCCTTTTTTAAATTTTGGCGAAATCCAGGTTCCGATAACTCCGAAAAGTACTGCTACTACGCCTAACAGAAATAATACCAATACGATTGGCATTTCAATCAGGTTAGTGAAGTATTTGTATTTTTCCATCGATACAACGCCGGTTGTGGCATTAACAGCAAAACCGTCTGAGAAAAGTGTCCAGATAACGAAGATAAGGAAAAACACCACAAAAGGAATAGCATTATACCAAAGGTATTTTCTGGAACGGGCTTCCAGCACTTCGTGATTCAGCCGGTTGATAAAAAACAATACAGCCAGTGATCGGGCCAAAAAGAAAACGGCAAATCCAAGTATCCAATTACGTAGATTGAACAGAGCGTCCAATCCATGCCATTCATTACCCCACGAGCTGATAACAGGTGCCAGTTGCACTGTGATATTGCTTTTGTTTACAATAAAATCAGAACCTGTAAAGAATGTAGCAATGGCTGCGCCGATTAAGAATGTAGCAAGTAATCCGTTTGTAAAAAGGAAAGCGCGATAAGTTGTCGTTCCAAATACATTTCCTGGTTTCGATTGAAATTCATACGAAACAGCCTGAATGATGAAGCAAAACAAAATGAGCATCCAAACCCAGTAAGCTCCACCAAAGCTTGTGGAATAAAATAGTGGAAATGATGCGAAAAAAGCACCTCCGAAGGTTACCAGCGTAGTAAATGTAAATTCCCATTTTCGTCCAAGAGTGTTTACCAGTAACCGTCGTTCATCTTCGGTTTTAGAGAGCGAGAATAACAACGATTGACCACCTTGTACAAAGAGTAAAAATGCCAGAATTCCACCAAGAAGTGATATCAGGAACCACCAATAGTGTTGTAAAAATGAATATGTTATCATAATATCTTAGTTTATAAAGTTTGAATGTAAAAGTTTATAAAGTTTGAAAGTAAAAAAGTTTATAAAGTAAAGAGTCTATAAGGTTTGTAAAGCCTGTAAAGTGAAGAAAACAGAGAAGAAGAATCTCTCATTCCGGTAAGTCGGATAATGTTTTTCCACTTTATAAACTTTCAACCTTTCCTAACTTTCTGACTTCTCTGGTCCTTTTTGAATCTGCTTCACCATAATGCGTATTTCGGCTATCAATAAAGCTGTAAAAAGAATTAGGAACAGGAAGAAAGTAATTTTTACCGAGTAAGTTGAGATGTTGGATATAGCTGCATTCAATGGCAAAACATCCTGTATAGCCCACGGTTGACGACCAACCTCTGCTACAGCCCAACCTAGCTGACCTGCTACATATCCAAGTGGAATACTTAATAAACTAACCCAAAGCAGCCAGTTGACTTTTTCAATTTCTTTCTTATAACTAAAGAAAAGCACCAACCCAAACAAGGCAATAAAATAAAAGCCAAGAGCTACCATTAAGTGGAACGAGTAATAAATTGTCGGCACATTAGGTATCATTTTTTCTGCTTTGTCAATATATCCGTAGCCGAACTGAGCATAATTTTCTTTTAATTGCGCTTTGTGTATTTTTGCAGCAGCAGTATCTTTTGCAGCAACAGCTTTTTGATAATCGGCTAACGATTGTATTGCTGCTTTACCACGCCTGTGTTTTTCTTCGAATGATAGCGCCGTTCCTTTTGATGTTTGATAACCTCCGTCAAGAATATCTTTAACGCCCGGAACAAATGCATTTACATCCCGATAAGCTAAAATTGATAGCATCGACGGAATTTCTACCTTAAATAAATAAGGGTTAATAGAATCTTTATATGATTTTTTTGCCGGATTCAAAACGCCGATAGCTATGAGTCCTGCATTTGTCTTTCCGTGGTACAACCCTTCCATTACAGCCAGTTTCATAGGTTGACGTTGAGCTACGTTATATGCCGAACCATCACCGGTATAAGCAATAAGCAACGACGAAACAATACCAAATATAGCTCCGACTTTTATGCTTTTCAGAGCAAAATCAACTTCACGTTTCTTAAGCAAGAACCATGAACTTACACCCACAACGAATAATCCGCCTAAAACCCAACCGGAAAGCACGGTATGGAAAAACTTGTTTATCGCTACCGGCGAAAATAAAATACTCCAAAAATCAATCATTTCATTGCGAACGGTATCCGGATTAAATTCCATCCCAACAGGATATTGCATCCATGCATTGGCAACCAGAATCCATAAGGCCGAAATGGTAGCTCCAAGAACGGTTAACCACGTAGAAGCTAAGTGAAACTTCTTACTAACTTTTTTCCAGCCAAAGAACATGATAGAAATGAATGTTGCTTCCATAAAGAAAGCCACAATGGCCTCGATAGCAAGCGGTGCACCAAAAATGTCGCCCACAAACCAGCTATAGTTCGACCAGTTGGTACCAAATTCAAATTCCAGGATAATACCGGTGGCTACTCCAATGGCGAAATTTACACCGAAGAGTGTCATCCAAAACTTAGTGGCTTTTTTCCAGGCTTCATCGCCTGTTTTCACATACAAGCTTTCCATTACCGACATGATAACGCCCAACCCGAGGGTTAATGGTACAAAAAGCCAGTGGTACATGGCAGTCATGGCAAATTGTGCCCTCGACCAATCTACTAACGTCGCATCCAATAGATTCATAATTTTTTTAGTATTTGATAAGTGTTTGAAAAATATTGATTTTGGCCTCTTTGTCTAAAGAGTTTACTATTTCAGTTGGATTTCATTTAAAATCATCGGGTTCTATCTATCAATTCCTGACGAACGTGATTTGACCGGCTTTGATCGTCTTTGAAATTTGTATTAAGTAAATTGGGGAAAAAGAAAATTTTCAACACTGCAAACATAATAAATAGTTTTAGAAGCACTATAATCCATAGGCTTTTACCCACAGTCATGCTTTTAAAACCATCTCGGTAAAATTCAAACAGATTTTGGAGAAAGGAAGGAGTCCTCATATAATTTGCCGTGAAATTTAATCAGTAGAAGTTTTCGAATACAAAAATATCAATAAATTTGATATAATTACAAAACCGTACTTAATTTTATTTACATTTTATTTCAAAAACATCTTTTTTCTTGAAAATGGCATTAAAACACTCCCTTTAACTGTGTATAAAAATAAACCGCCGGAAGAAATTTCTCTTTCGACGGCTAGAATTTATATAATCGGGAATTTTAAAAGCGCTTTAGTGCAATGCGCACCAGTGAATGCGGGAGCAAAACTGCCGGAATGCACGTCAGCCAGCCAATGGACATAAGAGCGTGTGTTAGGCGGTCGTAGTTTGGTTTCGTTGTATTTTCAGCCGTTTATCTGTGAATTCTCTCGTCTGCAACAGTTACTGTTTATAGTCAAATGCTTTGAAATATTTTTTCAATTCATCGGTTGGTGTAAAATACACTGTGTGCCCACAAGGAATATAATCTTTTTTTATAATGTAATTGACGTTGGTACATTTCAACTCATTCAACTGTTCAGTTACTACTTTTACTTTACTTATAGAATTAGGAATACTGATAAAATATATTGAATCATTTTTACCTCCAAATCTCAGGTAAGCTCCTGTTATAAATGATTGTCTTTCGGAGTCGCTCTTAAAAACGTCACTTTTAATGTGACCTATATAAATTTTATCAAAATATTTAGTTTTCCAATCGTCAGTTTTCATTATTGAGTCAAGATTTAGTGACTGAAAATCTGCTTCTCCAGAATAAGCCCCCCTGCTTGATGGTTCAAAAAAATAGAAGTCATTCATTTTTTGCGCTAGCGACTTTGAATGTAATTTTAATTGACCACTTTTTTCATCAGTTGTAAGTTTCAGATCTGGATATTTATTTTGAAAAATGGACTCAAGAAAGAACGCAAATGATTTATTGTTCTTAGAATACACTTCAACTTGATCAACTGTTCCCTTATGTTTTTCTCGTCCCATGTAGTCATCTAATGTTCCAAAAAGAAAATAATCATAATCAACTTTTACTTCTAATGATTGTCCCTTGCTAAAAAGAACGATAATGAAAAGAAGTGGAAAAAAAATTAAACGTTTCATATTTATTAGTTTTTAAGTATTAATATTTTCTGTCAAGCTACAAAAAGTTGTCTGAATAAGCAAAACGAAGTCCGAATGTCAGCAAATTCTGTCGTTACAGAATCTGAAAGTCGTGGAAAACGGACAGTTCGTCAAAGATTTTTCAACCAACAAGTCTGTCTGTTTTCATTTTCTACTATGCCGCCTAACACCCATATATACCCAGTTTACTCACTTTATACCTTGTTTTGGCTGGATATCCCCAGTTAACTGGACATATTTCTACTTTAGGGGCAGTATAGGTTCTTTTTTTGTATCGCAAACATACTAAAAATAATTAACGCGTAGGAGTCTTTTGTAAAACATTTTTCTGTTATGGGATGAGTTATAAAGTACGGTGTTCGGGAATGTTGAGCGGGGCTAAAAAGAATAAGGTCTTCTAATGGCTTGCAGGAGCTATTAAAAAACCCTTATTCAATATGAAGCGAAAGTGCTCCGGCTCGTTATTTTTTAGCGGCTCCTGCGTCTTTGCTCTTGTTGTTTTTAGCCATGGTGGAGCGTTGCTCGGCGGTAATGCGGGCGGCATCCACGGTGCGGTTAATGAAGTCAGCCAATTCTTTGTAAGGGGCAGCTCCATTTACGCGCATCAGGGCATTGATTTGTTCGCACAGGTCGGTAAATGCTACCTGCGTGTTGCCGCGTTCGGCTTTGGCACGACCTACTTCGTAGTTAGCTTCCACCACGGTGCGGTCGCTGTACAGGTCCATGTACTGCTGGTTATACTCTTCCAGTTTCTCTTTCCAGGGTATGGCGTTTGCCGTTTGCAGATTGGCGAGGCTTTCGGAGGTATTCAGATCCTGAAGCAACTTTATTAGAGTCCCTGATTCTTCGCGTACAGGTAAATCAGGGATGTTGGTTCCGTGTTTCTGCAATATGAACCACAAATCCTGCGCCGCCTGTGCTACTTCAGGTACGGGATAATTGAGCAGCGATTTTACATGCCCGTAAAGTCCCACAGCCATTTCGTCGCGCAAGTCATCCAGTTCGTGCAACCGGATTGTTTTGCCGGTTTTTCGCGACTCCTTCAGCGCGCTGTCAAAAGCCTGTAAGCGTGTTTCAAACTCGGTGGCCTGCTGTTCAAGTTTCAGCGCCGTCCAATCTAATTTCTTTAAATAGTCACGGATTAAGGTCATTACCTGAAAAAAATCCATCTGACGAACAAAATGCAATAAAAATAATTTAATCATACCGTTAGTTTTTTTTGGTTAGTAATCTGTTTATTTAAAAAGTACATCCACCTGCATGGAAATACTGTTTTTTCGGTTTCATATACCTGTTCGCGTCTGTAAACTCTCCATCCCGCGACGGGACGATATCTCTCCTTATCCGGGTGCGCTCCGTCCCGTGGCGGGACAATGCATTCTCACCTGGAAATGCTCCGTCCCGAAGCGGGACGATGCTTTTTTGTCCGGAAATGCCCTTTCCCATAACGGGACGATGCTTCCCCACCTGGAAATGCTCTGTCCTTTTATGGGATGGTGTTTTCTTGTCTGGTAATGGTCTGTCCCGTCGTGGGACAATGTTTTTTCCGTATTTTGCTTCACAAAGTTATAAAATGTTTTTTAATTTTCAAAAAAAAAATAATAACTTTTTTTAAGGGATGAGCTTATAAGTCATTCATCATAAGCCTTAAATAGACGTTGGGAGAGTGGAATAACGGCGGATTCACGCTGTTCGAAGGAGTGAAATGGTGTTCGGGAGATATAAAAAAACCGTCAGAAGAATTTTCTGATCTGCCCCCAAAAAGTTGGACGGATTAATAATTAAAATTTAATTGGACTGAGTTCGGAACATTACCGGACTTAGTCCTTTTAGTTTTTCTTTAATTCTAAAGTTGTTATAGTAATGAATATAC